>FLNZ01002527.1_pt1 | contig 162862 bp, 180 predicted proteins | sample 1140391 | NCBI WGS metagenome assembly FLNZ01 (sample SAMEA3878171, study PRJEB12797) | bioreactor metagenome | biome: Moose rumen | place: Sweden | collected 2011-10 | reverse complement strand
GCCACATGGTGGATGCAACGATTTCGCAGATGTATTTCATTGGTAAAAGCGAGAAAAAAGTGCGCGAGCTGCAAGATGATTTTCATCGATTATGGGATATGCCCTATGATGCGCCAGAAAAACCTTCGCTCGATGGCGAGATTGGATTATTGCTAGGGTATCCCGAGACAGCCGTGCGCTACTACACGCATCGCGATCGTAGTAAGGCGCTTAGCTCCGCCAATGCGACGCGTAGCGCTAGAAACCGACACTACGCACATTCCGATGCGCACGAAGACGAGGAATTTCGTCAATATGACGCCAAAATACACCGCGCGATGGATAAATATACGCCACGCGCCGCTAAAATACTCAAGGCCGACAAAAATAAGCGCTGGCTTTAGATTAAATCGGAGTTGAGATAGTAATAATAGTCGAGCAAATCGCGCGAATAATTTTTGACGATACCGAGAGCCGGCTTGCCTGGCTCGTGGCTCGGCAAAATCAACATGCGCGTAATGCCAATTTGTTCCACGAAGCTTGGATTGTGACTAACCATGATAATAGTACCCTCGTAATCCCTAAAGTTCTCGCCGATGATTTTTTGAGTTTCCGGATCAAAATGGTTGGTTGGTTCATCAAGAATGATTACATTTGTGCGTTTTGTTAAGATCTTACAGAGCGCAACGCGCGCTTTCTCACCCGGACTCAACACGCTAACTTTTTTATAAACGTCGTCCCCGTGAAATAAAAAATTACTGAGGATTGAGCGCATCTCGGATTCGGTATAATCATACGAACGGACATTGTCGAGAATCGTCTCGCGTTCATTCAGAATCTCCAGCTCCTGAGCATAATAAGCCACGGTGGTATTTTGGCTCATGATGATTGAACCTTCGTCTGGCTTCAACTGACCAACAATCAGCTTTAGTAGGGTCGATTTACCGATACCGTTCTCGCCTACAATCAGGAATTTTTCGCCGCGCGTCAAACTAAATGATAGCTTTTCATAGAGTGGCGCCTTGCCGTCATAATGGAAGGTTAGGCTCTGTACCTCGAGAGGCGTTTTGCCAGATTGTTTACTCGGCGTGATGCGGAAATCTACTTTTTGATATTCTTGCTCGCGGACTTCGAGCTCCTCGAGCTTCTTGTCGAGCATCTTTTCACGGACGTGCCCTTGGCGGATCAAGGCCGTATTACTGCGTTTAGCGTTGCGCGCACGCTCCACGAATTCTTGAATGCGCTTAATTTCTCGCTCTTGCTCGGTAATACGACGATCCTGCTCGGCCTTTTCCTCGGCATACTGGCGGCGAAAAGCAGTGTAATTGCCTTTATAAGCCTTCATTTTGCGGGTAGTTTTGTTTAGAAATAGCGTTTTATTCGTGACTGTATCGAGAAAATCAACGTCGTGACTAATTACGAGCACCATGCCTTTGTAATTGCGCAGGTAATTAGCTACAAACGCTTTTGTTTCGACGTCAAGGTGGTTAGTTGGTTCGTCGAGTAATAATAGGCCAGCGTTTTCGAACAAAACGCGCGCAAAGGCCACTTTGGACTTTTGGCCGCCAGACAGTTGCTTCATATGCATATCCATTAAATCCTGCAGCCCCATCTTCTCAACGATTTTTAGCAGTTCATATTCCATGTTTGCCACATCATACGAATCAATCAGGTCTTGCAACTTCATGATGCGATCCATAATCGCGTTGCTGTCTGGATATTTGGCTAACTTTTCATATTCGGCGTTGAGCTGATTTTGCAAATCATCAACCGGACGCGCTGCGGCGATATAATCCCAAACCGTCACTTTGTCCGCCTCCGAATCGATGCGAATTTCCTGTGGCAGGTAGCCTAGACGAAGTCCAGGCAGTTCAATTACGCCATCATCAAGCTTTTCGATACCGAGAATAATCTTAAAAAGCGTCGACTTGCCGGCGCCATTCACCCCGACTACGCCAACTTTATCGGTGTCTTCAAAATGAAAGCTACAATCGTCATATAGCTTGACTTCCCCGAAGGCTAGTTGCAAATGCTCGGCTTTCATAATTTGACTTTATGGACATATATTATATAACAATTATGCTTTTTGTGCTAGTGGTGTATAATTTAGATATGAAGCGTCAGATTTTGATTGGCGTATTAGCGGTTGCCGGAACTTTGTGTTTGGGATTGATTATGACACCTCACAAAACGGTTATGCGCTTCAATGACTTACAGATTTCCGAGTCCGAATGGTCAGATATTACGGATTCGCGCAGCGAGAACAATGATTTGAAGATTGGTACAGTATTATTTGGTAATGTGCCACTCCAAGCCGATTTGAGTAGTAATCGTCTATACTATTCGTCCAACTCAGACTCGGCGGCCGCACTGATGCCGCAAGTGACGTTGTCGCTTGGTCAATATATCAGCCTTGCCACGCTTGATAATCGTCTTAGTATCACGCAAATTAGCGAGAATAGCCCAACCAAATTGCTTTTTTACAATAATTTCGAATATCGCGTGATGAATCTATATATCACGACGCTCCCGATCATGAATATTGATACGCTCGGACACGCCGTTACGAACGAATCGGACACACTCGCCGAGATGCGCTTGATTGCGAATGATTCCAACATTACTTCCCGCACAAAAATTCACATTCGTGGGGCGACTTCTCTTTGGTTCGCAAAGAAAAGCTTTAAGTTAAATCTCATTAATGCTGACGGCGGCAATAATAAATTAAAGCTGCTCGATATGCGTGCTGACGACGACTGGATTTTATATAGCCTTTATGGGGATTTTGAAAAGGTACGCAATATTCTCTCGACGCAACTCTGGCGCGACTGCTGTCGCGAACATAACGTCGACCATGTCGATAATACCTTTGAATATCGCTACGTTGAACTTTTTATGGACGATAGCTATTACGGACTATTCTTGCTCGGCTATAAACCAGATAAAAAAGTGCTCGAGCTTGGCGAAAATGAAGTGTTATTTAAAAATCACGACTGGGTAGACGTAAATCTCCTAAACGAAACGGACTCTTTCGAGAATTACTATACTATTGAGAACGACGTCGATAACCCAGAGAAGTATCAAGAAGAGCTTAAGCGCTTTGTAAACATACTTGCAGACGGCAGCGCCGAAGACATACGCGCAAACTTTGATATAATTAACGCCATCGATATTGAGCTACACGCCATGCTGACGGCCGAATCAGACTACGTGAAAGAAGGCATGACAAAGAATTTATATGTCACCATCAAGCAACGTCCGGATCGTCGCTATGTGCTATATACGCCGTGGGATTTCGATCTTAGCTTTGGGAATTCGTGGCAAGGCGGCTTGTCGAACCACACTAGCACAATATCTTATGGTTATGGACCGGATTATGTGCCCGAATCTGTTTCTACGCCAGTAGCTGCTCTACGTACGAAAGGCGACGCTACCATCAATCAAGAAATAAAAACCCGTTACATAGAACTGCGTAACGGCGCGTGGAGTAATGAAAATATTATGCGACTAATTAGTAATTACGAAGCAGACATCTTTGCCTCTGGTGCGTTTGAGCGCGACAAGGCGCGCTGGCCGGATGGTAATTACCTTGAGGGTGCGACAAATTTGAGCACATTTCGCGATTTTGTTGAGAAACGCTTAGTCTTTTTGGATAAGTATTACGGTTTGAATTAGTTATTTCTTACGTTCGGCGTGCTTTTTAGTGCGCTCTTTGCCGTCAGAGAATTTGCGGATCTCTGCATAAAAATAGATATTGCCTAACACAAAAGAAAGAATAAACAGCGCCATAATCACCGCCGACAGCTCATTACGCCCAATGAAAATCGCACACATACTAGCAATAAACAACATGGCCGGAATCACGTAGGCTAAGAAAAAGACTGTTTTGCCGTATAAAGTTTTATGAAATTCATTAAAGGTTTTGCGCAAACCTTTCATATCCAAATCGTATACGCTCATGGTATAATTATATACGATTATGATGACAATTGAAAAAAGAGTTTCCGAAGAGAACTCTTTTGATGTAACAAATTTGGCTGGGGATGAGGGATTCGAACCCCCGAATGGTGGGACCAGAACCCACTGCCTTACCACTTGGCGAATCCCCATCGGTTCCTATTATGTTACCATAGGTTTCGGAAAAATACCAGTGCTAGGCAAACTCTCGATTATATTGTATAATATGTTCGAGCCGTTCTTCGGCTTGCATATTTTCGAGAGGAGGTGGCTCATGAGAAAGCTGCCCGTTCAAGATGTCAAAGAGATGACAACCGTCGACCTAATTGATGGCCTACGCTCCCGCGATTTTTCCTTGCTGGAAAGTGCCGGCTGTCGCAGATTGCGCCGCGAAATGTACGTTCCTGGTTTCCTGTGTCGTTTCACGGTAAACACTGCTTTTCGCCTGGCTGGCGATCAGCGCAAGACTCTCATTTCCTACAAAAGGATTCGTGGCAAACTCTGCAAGTTGCTCGATAAAGTCACTCCAGCCGAGATTAATGGCAATTTCCCGCAGACAGACCATTCTCGTGCTTTGGTCTTTGGATTTAACCATCCATCGCTCGGTGAAATTGGCCGTTTTATCGGCGTCTGCATGCGCGACTATGGCAATCGTAAGCATTTGTTCCCGGTGAATCTACCGTGGTATGAGGCTTTGATGCCAATCGTTGGCAAACTTGAAGAACTCGGTATCTACATCACCCCGATTATCACCCCTTCTGCCTACGAAAAGATGAAGGCGTACGCTTCGGAAGATTGGTTAGCTCAGCTGGATGCAATCCGCACGGGCTTTAGTAACCATTACATGAAGCTTTGCGTCGAATTCGCAGAGACTGGTGGGATTATCTGGGTGGCGCCGAGCGCCACACGTCGCCGTACGGTGTTTAACAGCGCCGACGAATGTAGTATGAAAGTCGCCTGCGCGCCGCAGACGATGAGCCTACTGACTACCGCGCTTGTGCGTGCTAAAGTGACCGATTGCGACTTTGTTCCGATTGGTATTCAGCCGCCGGCCGGTTTTAAACCTGGTCTGAACTTGTTCAAGACCTATCGCATGTCGGTCGGAAATCCTATCTCAATGAGCGAAGCCTCTGACCTCTTGCGCGAGCGCTTACCTTCGGGCCGTGGACGTCGCCTGGATCACGAATTCCTTTCGCGCATCGCCAAGCAGGTTACCGTACTAGGCTCCTCCGACATCATTTACCCCGCATCTTAACGATGCACCCCCGCTTTCGTGGCGGGGGATTTTTCTTGGTATAATTGATTCGGATAGGAGTTTGTTATGAAAATATTTTTTATCTCTACCGGTGAGCAAGGCGTCTCTTTAAATTTGCTAACAGAAGCTTGCGCAAAACGCGACATAGATTATGTAGTTTTAAATCCTGAAAATATTAACCCATTAGATATCCAGATTGAGCCGGGCGATGCTGTTTATCGACTAGCCACAGCCTCACATTATGGCGCGACCGAATTAGAGTGGAGTTTGATTATGAAAGGCGCGAAATCTTTCCGTGGTCCGAAGAATCTGCCTCTAATACGCGGGTTTGACTTAATGATGTTTGAGCGCGCCGGCGTACCGACGCCGAAAACCGTGCCATACATTCCAAGAGATCGCGCTGCGCTCGAAAAATGCGTGGATGAGCTTGGCGGTTTTCCGGTGTGCCTAAAAGTGCTTGGCCAGTCCCACGGTGCTGGCGTGATGCGCGTGGATAGCCTACAGAGTCTATTCTCCGTCTCTGATTACGTACGTGCCCATGGTGGCCAGTCTGTCATGAAGGAATATTGCAATGTCACGTCTTCGGCGCGTCTAATCGTACTTGATGGCAAAGTAATTGACTCAATTGAGTATTCGGCCAACAAGGGCGATTTTCGCTCTAACGAAGGTGAACAGCCAAACGTGAAGGCTAAAACATTTTCGGACGAAGTAAACCAAATTGCCGTCAAAGCCATAGAGACACTCGACTTAAAATTTGGCGGCGTCGATATCATGATTACGCCAAAAGGGCCGGTGGTAGCTGAAGTTAACTGCCCATGTTTTTTCCCGCGCTGCCAATTGTTGACCGGTACCGATATTGCTGGACAGATGATTGATTACCTTTGTCGCTAGTTTACCTCTATTGACTTTTTATACTGTTTGTGCTATAATTATGCGGATAGTATCGTCTTTTTCGTGGACAGTACATATGGTTCTTTTGGAGGTGAATGATGGAGAAAAAGACAAGATTTTCACGCTTTTTGATAGCTATAGCAGTAATTTTGATTACATTAGGCGGAATTAAACTAGTTGAGGCAGTTTCGATGCCCACATACGACAAGGCCCGAATACGCACTGCGCGCTTGAGTGATGATCACACTAACATCGAGCATACGGCCATGAAACTATTTCAGTTCAATACTGACCAGATTCATAGCGATCAGCTTGATTTTCGAGAAAGTGTCGCCTTGGAATATGCCCGCAATTACAACGACGGTTTCTATAACCCGATTAAGCTCTTCATGGAATACCAAGGAGGCGACCGGGATGGCAAGACCGATGCGGCGCACAGCCTCGTTTTCGAAGATGGAAGCTCAGTTACGGCCGCGATCGAACATAACACTCTTCATTTGTGTTATTACAGCGGCTGGCAAATGCGCGGAAAATTCATCATGCTTTCAGGCGTGATTCGCGAGCTCTACTTCTTGCCGGACAGCACGCGCATCTGGAATAATGATGGACACATCTGTGCATTTAGCGCCAAAAATGGCGCATGGTTTTTCCGTGAAAGCACAGCGTATTTCTGTAGTGACGACAGCGCAATTAGAGTTGTTGACTTGCCATTCAATTTTAATCAAATGCGTAGCTGGTGTGCGCTAGATACTGGTGTTTATACTTTTACGATTTATGACGGTTTAGGTTATATATTGTGGGAGTTCAATAACGGAGACTGCACGCAGATATATGCGTCTCCCGCTCAAGATGACGGCAGCACACCCGACGTCTTTCGCGCTAGCAATTTCACTAGCGCCAATGTTGAGCAACAAATCGTCTATGATTTGCCCGAAGGCCGCGTCATTATCGACGCGGAAGGCGATATTATCCAGGTAGAATAGTATCGAAGGAGGTGTTTTTATGGATGAGCGCAAGATTTATTCACTCATCGTGACGATTGTCTGTTTCGTCTTAATGGCACTTATTATAGTCGGCGTTGCAATCTATACATGGATTAACGGAGGTTTTGACCGCCCGGAAACGTCCACCGCCACTGAAACTGCCATTGTTGAGACGGCCAACGACACAAATTGATTCATCATCTTCGTCCTCACGCCAGCCACCCCGAAAATGGGTGGCTTTTTCTTGGCGTTATATGTTATTATAGAAAGGATAAAAGCATAAGAAATAACCATAAAATATAGGAAATTAGGGTGGAACACAACAATACCGAACCAAAGGTCTACCATCGTCTCGATTCCGTCGAGGAAGTCGAGGAATTTTACCAAGCGATTGCGCGCGACCGGCTTACGCAGAAATTATCCCCAGAGCGACCATACTGCTACTGGACCATTGAGACTTACGACAAGTCTAACGGCATCCGTGGTGGTGGCGGCTTAGGTGTCCTCGCGGCTGATATGCGCCGTGTGGCCGAGCAGCTTCAAGTGCCATTCGTACTCGTGACGCCATTTTATCCATGGGAGAGCCATCAAAAGATGGAAAACATGGAACAAATCGATTATCACACCGAGAAGAATTACGAAGATTTCGGCTTTAATTTCGTCGATACAGTACGAATTCGCACGGCGATGGGTTCCGTCGAGCTCGATGTAGTCGAGAAACAACTCGGTTCCTCACGTTTCTTATGCATTACTGAGCCAAACTTTGGCGAGCTTTATTCCGGTGAATCGGGTTCGGATCACCGTCTCTATCAGGAAGTTTCTTTGGGCTTTGGCGGCTATCAAGCACTGAAGCTAGTTGGCCTCCGCCCAGCCATTATTCAGCTAAACGAGGTGGCGACTTTCTTTGCCGCCGTAGCGCGTCTTGATGAATTAGTTAGCTCCGGCATGGACTTCTACGAAGCTGTGGTCTACACACGTAAACACACGCTATATACCAACCACACTCTAGTCCAAGCCGCCGAAGCCACCTTCCAATACGACCAATTCGAACGCTACGTCTTCCCTAACATCAAGAGTGTTGCGGTGACACGCTGGCTAAAGGATAAGTTCACTGATGGCTCGATTCGTCTTTCGACGCCAACGGTCGAGATTGCCGAGCTGCGTTCTGGCGTTTCCAAGTTACATGCGCGCGTAGCGAATTATCACGATATTAACGGCGCGAAGATTAAATTCAAGAGCGTTACGAATGGTATCCATATGCGCACCTGGGTGCTCCCAGAGATTATGGATTATTATCACGAACACGACGTGCTCGACCGTTTCGATTTACCGACTGCGCGCAATTTTGAAGAGGCCGTCGAGAAGATTCCGGCGAGCGATATTCGCCATCTAAAGAACCTTGGACGCGCTCGCCTCAATGAAGTCTTAAGCCACCGTACCGATCAATATGGTAATACTGTCCAAATTCCGGAAGACGCCTTTTTGTTCGACTTTAAACGCCGCTTCGTCGATTACAAGCGTCCAACTTTACCATTCAATGATCCAGATCGCCTTGCCGACATCTTGACGCGTTATAACGCACACTACATCTTAGCTGGCCGCGTTCATATGGGCGACGCGAATATGTTCAGTAAGTTAATGAACACTCTTCATCTGATCGACTCGCACCCGGTGCTCAAAGAACGCGTGCATTATCTGCCGGATTACGATGAAGAGCTTGGTCTTGCGTTAAGCTTGGGTGCGAATAGTTCAATTAACACGCCGATTGTCGGCCTAGAAGCTTGTGGTACTAGCTGGATGAAAGATATCGCCAACATGGGCCTGCTTATCTCGACGCACGATGGCGGTGTCGCCGATATGCCATCCGATAACTATCTAACCGTCGACGGCAAATCCGAAGAGCAAGAGACAGAAAATCTCTATCGCCAGATGGAAGTCGCTGCCAAAGCTTGGCATAATGATTTTGACCTCGAGTATTGGATTCACCGTGAGCTGATTGCCTATCTCGACATATGCTCCGGCTCTCGCATGATGCGCGATTATTTGAATTTCTTATTCTAAAGGTTGACCGCCTCCCGAAACCGCAAGCCGAACGCTTGCGGTTTTTATTTGCGCATCTTGACGTGATATGCTATACTCTTGACAAGAGTCCTAAGGGACTATTTTTAATGGGAGTAAATCTATATGGCAAACGTCACTAGAATCAAAGCCAAAGACGACACCCCTTCTAAGAAGCCTGACAAAAAGGCCGTCAAAGAAGACGTCGAGGAGGCCGAGACCGTCGAGCGTACCGTTGCTCGCGTCAAAGCGAAAAACAGCTCAAACAAAAAAGTTGCGAAAACTGAGCGCAAGGCCGCCCGCAAAGAGGCTAAAGCCGAAAAGAAGGCCGACCGCAAAAAAGCCAAAGCTAACAAAGAGCCGGGCTACTTTAAGGGCGCTTTTCAAGAGCTGCGCCAAGTACGTTGGCCAGATCGCAAAGCTACTTGGAAGATGGTACTTTCCGTCATTATCTATGTAATCGTGATTGCCGTCTTTATTATGTTACTCGATGCGTTATTTACTTTCTTATTTAATCAATTGTTGGGAGGAAAATAATATATGGCCGTTAACCGTTATAACGATACGCGTTCTTGGTATGCTGTTAGTACCTACTCTGGCTACGAGGACAAGGTTGCTGATTCAATCAAGCAACGCCTCGATAGCGTCGATTTCGCAAACAAAATTTTCGACGTGTTAGTACCAAAGGAAAAACAGATTGAAATCAAAAATGGCAAACGTCGCATTACTGATAAGAAGATTTTCCAGGGCTATGTGCTCGTAGAAATGCGCCTTTCAGATGAAACTTGGTATATTATTCGCAACACGCCAGGCGTAACCGGCTTTGTCGGTACCGGCACTCAGCCTACCCCAGTTTCCAAGAAAGAGATTGAGAAGATCAAGAAACGTATGGGCGTAGAAGACCCAAAATTCACCGTCAATTACGAAGTTGGCGAAGTCGTTTCTGTCACCGATGGTCCGTTCAAGGGCTTTGAGGGCACGATTTCCGAAATCGACTCCAACAAAGGTAAGCTGAAGGTGCTCGTTTCAATGTTCGGTCGCGAAACTGCCGTCGAGCTCGATGCGCTCCAAGTAAAAAAGATTGACGATTAATTCGTTTTCGAGCCGCCTCTACTCCCATGGGGCGGCTTTTTGACGACGCAAATAGTTCATACGCAAATTATATCTTCACGCAAAAAGCCGCCCAAGCATAAGTTGAGCGGCTCTCGATATATTAGTTGTAGATATTTTCTACGAGGATGCTTGGACCCATCGTGGTGGTAATGTAAACAGATTTCACATACTGACCTTTGATGGAAGCAGGCTTCTGACTCTTCAAGCTTTCGACGAAAGCGTTGACGTTTTCCATGAGCTTATCGGCGCCGAAGGAAACTTTGCCGAGACCAACGTGCACGATAGCTTGCTTGTCGACGCGATATTCAATCTTACCGGCTTTAGCTTCTTTGACGGCCTTCTCGATATCAGTGGTAACGGTGCCAGCCTTTGGATTTGGCATCAAACCCTTAGGACCGAGCAAGCGAGCGTATTTACCGAGCTTTGGCATATATTGTGGCGTAGAGATAAGAACGTCGAAATCGAGCTGTTCTTTATCGAGGCGCTTAGTGAATTCTTCGTCTTCGGCAATATCAGCGCCAGCAGCTTTGGCGGCCTTAGCGAGATCAAGTGGAGCGAACACGGCCACGCGAATGTTTTTACCAGTACCAGCTGGTAAGGTGACAGTGGCGCGGATGTTTTGATCAGCTTGGCGCGGATCGACGCCGAGGCGGAAATGCATTTCGAGCGTAGCGTCAAACTTAACTGGGCTGGTCGCAATAGCGAGCTTAACGGCTTCTTCGAGGCTGTATGCTTTACCTTTTTCGACCTTTTCGTTTGCCTTGCGGTAATTCTTACCGCGGCGCTCTAAGCGGCTACGCGTAATTGGCTTTGGGCCAACTTTCTTCTCTGGTTCAGCGGCTTTTTCAGCTTTGCGAGCTTGGCGCTCTTCTTCGGCGCGCACTTCTTCGACGTGCTTTTTAGATTTTTTGCCAGCTTTGGCGTATTTTTCTTCAGTTTCAGCTGGAGCTTCGACAGCTTCCTCCACAGGAGCGGTCTCAAGAACTTCTTTGGCTTCTTCTTTGGCCATGAAATATCCTTTCGCGGTACAAACGAGCTTATCACTCTCCCGACCATTAAATTTAACTTGTTCTATTTTAGCACATTACCTCTTAAAGGGCAAGCAAAAAGGCGCCGCTTCAGCAAAGCGACGCCACGTACTTAATTATCGCGTAAACTACCAGACCGAGTGCGAGTGAATCGACGCGGTCTAAATAGCCTCCATGCCCTTTGACGGAGTATTCGAGAATGCGAAAGAATGGATAGTTTATGAGCTCTTCGTTGGAATCTTTGACGCCAAGACGGCGCTTGCAGGCCGAGCCTAGCAAATCACCCAGTTCGGCAACCAAGCCTCCGCATAGAATGAAACCAAGATTAATTGGCGACAAATCGATGCCGAAGAGTGCCGGCGCGAGCGGCACCGCAAAGAGCGCGAAGATAATTCCTCCGATATATCCTTCCCATGTCTTGTTTGGTGACACCTGACGCAAGAACCTCACCTTGTGCTGACCGATGGTTTTGCCCACGGTAAAGGCCCCGACGTCAGATAGTACACAAACGATAATGATGAGCGTAAGCTCATCGCGTCCGAGAAACCAGACATTAATCATGGCGATACCGAGGACAATGGCTTGAAGTAGATGAATCTGCTTCAACTTGCCCACATACGGCCTCATACGCCAAGGGTTATAGTCGGTAATCGCGACGATTTCGCCGAGTGCCATTAACAGGCAGAAGAATAAAAGTGCGGAGAATAATGCCCCCTCCCATACGAAATATCCAATCGCTAACGCTGCGATAATCCAAAGTGCGCCAATTAGCCTTCCCTTCATGTGCCCACCTCCTTCAAAATGTGCCAGGAATGCAATCAGTTGCATATATTATAACATGAAAAATGGGCGCCGTAAATGGCGCCCAAATTAAGAGAAGAGTATCAGTGCAAAGATGACCATGAAGGATACGGAATCCATGCAGTCTAGGTAGCCATGCCTAGAACGCATTAACACTTCAAGTTGTTTCAGAACTTTTATATCGTTCGCGTAGTCACTAGAGTGCTTAATGCCGAGCTCGCGCTTCGTGCCAGAACCTACGAGATCGCCAATCGCGGAAATAGTTGAGCTGAATGCGATAATTGCGATATGCCCTGCATCCAAAGGCAAGCCTAGAATTAGTATCCCGAGTGCGCCAATGGCGAGCGTGCAAGCAAATGAGCCGATATAGCCAGCCCAGGTTTTGTTTGGCGATATATGCTCACTAAACCACGGGTGTCTGTAGCCAAACAAACGGCCGCAAATCAGTCCTCCGGCATCTGACGCCATAGCTAATCCTAAGATTAATAGATACTCTTTGCCGTCCAGGCGGACGAATATGATTAACGCTATCGCTATTAGGAGCGCGATAGTCATTGGAGCCGTGAATAAGATACTCGCTTTGGTCGGGTAGCATTCACGATCTTTACAATAACTTGTGATAAAAATCTCAACGGCGGACATGACGAAGCAGTAAACGAGTAGGATTCTGATTGGCCAGGCTCGACTAAGCAAGGATGCCCCACTCACTACTGCGATGATTGCGAGCGTGTCGCATATTTCACGCTTGAGCGTGAGTTCTTTCATTAGGCATACACCTCTCTTCCTTTGTAAGGTACAAGATTTCTATATTATAACTTATATTCACAAAATGTCAAAGGCGCACAAAAAGCCACCCCAAAGAGAGGTGGTTTTTGCGAAATTATTCTACAACTTCAACACCCATCGAGCGAGCGGTGCCAGCAATAATCTTGCAGGCGCCAGCTTCGTCGATAGCGTTGAGCTGATCTTTCTTAATAGCAGCAATTTCCTTGATCTGAGCCATGGTGATTTTACCAACTTTCTCAGTGTTTGGTTTGCCGCTACCCTTCTCGAGTTTGATCTTTTCGCGAATCAAATCATCGACTGGCTGACCAAGGCAGGTCCAATCAAAGGTACGATCTTCGTAAACCTTGATGTGAACGATAACGTTCTTGCCTTGATATTCTTTAGTAGCCTCGTTGAATGGGTTAATGAAGTCCATCATGTTTAGACCCCACTGACCGAGAGTGCTACCTACTGGCGGACCTGCCGTAGCACGGCCACCAGGAATGCGCAACTTGAGGTTGCCGATGCATTTCTTTGCCATTTTGTTAATTTTCCTTCTCCGGCAATTGAAGCGCTTCACCGGAAATTACGTTTAAACGTGCGTAACGGGGTAAATTATACCTTATTTCGACCAAAATCGCAAGCAATAAAAATATGCCCCTCTCGAGTTGGGGCATATTGTTTAGCGCTTCTTTTCTTTTACTTCGTTGCGACCAAGATTCTTCTTCGTCTCAGTAAAGACCACGTGTTTGCGCAAAACTGGGTCATACTTGCGAAGGCTGAGCTTGTCTGGCGTGTTCATCGTATTCTTCTTGGTATAGTAAAGACGAATACCGGATTCCTCAGAAACTAAACCAACAAGCTTGCGCTTGGTATTATTTTTCTTTGCCATATTGGGAATATTTTAGCACATCTGTTTACTTTTGTAAAATGTGACTTGTAGCGGTTTTTCGATGTGTTACAATATAAGTATATCGCACGCGATATTTTAATGATGGAGGAATATGCAATGAGCGAAATCTATAATTTTAGCGTCAAAACACGCAAAGGTGAAGATAAGGCCCTAGCCGATTTTAAAGGTAAAGTCCTATTAATCGTCAATACGGCCACCGGTTGTGGGTTTACGCCACAATATGAAGGGCTAGAAAATCTATACGAGGCTTATCATGAGCAAGGCCTCGAAATTCTCGACTTCCCTTGCAATCAGTTCGGCCACCAGGCGCCAGGTAGCGATGCTGAGATTCACGAATTCTGCACCGGTCGCTATAAAACCCAGTTCGACCAATTCAAGAAAATCGACGTCAATGGCGACGACGCGGATCCGTTATACAAATGGCTCACCTCTGAAAAAGGTGGTAAAATAAAATGGAACTTTACGAAGTTTTTGATTGACCGCGACGGCAATATCGTAAAGCGCTACGGGTCCATTACTAAACCAGAAAAAATCGAGAAAGACATCAAGAAGTTACTATAATGAAAAAACCGTACGAAGACCTCAAACTCGAAAATCAGCTTTGTTTTCCGCTTTATCTATGCGCAAAAGAGATGACACACCTCTACGCGCCACTCTTAAAGCAATTCAATCTCACTTATACCCAGTATGTTGTCATGATGTGTCTTTGGGAACGCGACGGAATGAACGTCGGTTTACTTTGCTGTATCTTACTACTCGACACTAACACTATGACGCCACTCTTACAAAAACTAGAGCAGAAAGGCTATGTTGAGCGACGCAAGTGCTCTACCGATGGGCGCGAATTAAAGATATTTTTGACCGAAAAAGGTTCCGCGTTGCGCGATCAGGCAACAGAGTTACCGCATTGTATCAGCGAACGCGTCGGTCTTACAGCCGAAGAATCCGGCACGTTATATCGATTGTTATATAAATTATTAGACAATATAAAGGAGGGCTAAATGGTTATCGAAGGAACAAGCGATAATTTTGAGGCAGAAGTACTTAAATCAGACAAACCAGTTTTGGTGGATTTTAGCGCCACTTGGTGCCCACCATGCCAGGCTATGCATCCAATCGTCGAGGAAATTGCTAATGACTATAAGGTAGTCGCCGTAGATATCGACGACCAAGATACGCTCGCCGAGGAATATGAAGTGAGCGGCATTCCTTGCTTTGTAGTATTTAAGGACGGCGCTGAAGTTGACCGCCGCGTCGGTATGCAACCAAAAAAGCGCTTGATTAAGATGCTGGAGAAATAATATGTACGATATCGCGATTGTAGGCGCCGGTCCAGCCGGCCTGACTGCGGCTATTTACGCCGCACGCGCCAATAAAAGCGTTGTCGTTTTTGAGGCACTGACTTGTGGTGGCCAAATTATCAATACTTCCCATATCGACAATTACCCTGTCGCGCCGCATATTACTGGTCTTGATTTTAGCAGAACACTCCAGAAGCAAGCCGAGGATCTTGGCGTTAAAATCGAATACGACGAGATTACTCATATTACCCCTTCCGACGATACCTTTACGCTCACATCCGAAGACGACGAATATAAGGCTCACAGCGTCATCGTCGCTACCGGCACTAAGCCACGCAAGCTTAATCTCGCGAACGAAGATGAATTAGTCGGGCGCGGCGTTTCTTATTGCGCCACTTGTGACGGCGGTTTTTATAAAGGTAAGGCCGTAGCCGTCAATGGTGGCGGCAATTCTGCCCTGCACGAAGCGCTCTATCTGTCCGATATCTGCGAGAAGGTCTACCTAGTTCATCGCCGCGACGAATTTCGAGCCGATGCCGCGCTTGTTGATAAAGTTAAGGCGAAAGACAACATCGAGCTCGTCTTAAATGCTAATATCGCGAAACTAAACGGCGAAAAACATCTCGAATCAATCGAGACCGATAACGGCCATACTATTAACGTTGAAGGTTTATTCGTTTCGATTGGCCGCATTCCTAACGCCGCCGGTCTGGTTGACGGCCTAAATCTCGTCGACGATTACGTTGACTCTGGTGAAGATTGCGCCACGAATATTCCTGGCATCTTTGTCGCTGGCGACGTGCGTACGAAAGAGCTGCGCCAGCTAGTGACCGCCACCTCCGATGGTGCGATTGCAGCCACGGCGGCCATCAATTTCCTGCACAAATAGTGTATAATATAGTAAACGTAAGAGTTTTACTATGAGCAGTGATAAAGATAAGATGCTGAGTGGGCAATGGTATAACCCGAACGCCGACGATCTTCTAAATGAACGAACGATTACACGTACGCGTCTCCAGAAACACAACCTAACTATCGCCTCGGATTTTGCTGGGCGCGATGCGCAGATTCGCCAGATTTGCGGGCAAGTCAGCGAAAATGTCCATATTGAGCAGCCTTTTTGGTGCGATTATGGCTACAATATCGAAATTGGAGCGAATTTTACCTCTAGCTTCGGCTTAACTATTCTCGATGGCGCCAAAGTGACGATTGGCAAGAACGTTAATATCGGCCCGAATTGCAATATCTATACTACTACTCTGCCAAAGGATATCGAACGCCGCAGTCAAGGCCTACGACAGTCACTCCCGATTACGATTGGCGATAATGTTTGGATCGGTGGCAATGTTACGATTATGCCGGGTGTTTCGATTGGTCAAAATGCCATCATCGGCGCTGGGAGCGTGGTACTTGACAATGTACCAAGTAATACCACTTGGGCCGGCGTGCCAGCTGAATCGCTTTCGAATAGCTACGAAGACATTTGGGCGATTATCTTTAATATTTCACGCTTCCTTCTCGAGAACCCATCCAGTAAGCTCGGTACGGCTATTTTGCAGCGCAAATATAGCATCGGCTATAGCAAGGCTTCACTCGTGCTCGACACGATGTGCGAGCACAAGATTGCGCGCCGCGACGAGAAGACGAAGACCTACCAGCTGACCATAAAGTCGTTGTCGCAGATTAAAGTGCCAGACGACGTTAATCTCGACCCAGACATGATTAAATTCGAAGAGCCGAAAAATTCGCTCGCTTATGATGCGGCGCGCGAAATGATTAAAAGTAACATGAGCCACGTGACGACCGGCTATTTGCAGCGGCATTTTAAGATTGGTTTTGGCCGCGCCGCTTCGGTAATTGACGAAATGATGTCTTACGGCTTGGTTGGCGAGGATCCCGAAAAGAATAATAAAGGCCACGCGCTACTCATAAAGACCGAAAAAGAGTTAGACGAAATTATCGCAAAAAATAAGAAATAAAAAAGACCGGAGCTTTAAGCAAGCTCCGGTTTGTTTTTAGGTTTCTGATGCTTATATTTACTGGCGGTGCGTCTGCGTCCACATGTCGTTGTTAGCTTCGGCCCAGTCGGCGATATAGGCTTCGGGCTCCCAAAGCTCGTCGAGGGCGGCAAGGTCCCGCTGCGGGCTGACGTAGATGTAGACTTCCAGCGCCACGCGACCGCCATGAACGCAGTGTGTCATATCGTGTTCGATAATCTCGTACATGATGGCATAGCCAGTTCCGTCTTTTGCGACGAAATTAACGCTTTCGCGCGGCATACCACGGTCACGGTCGGCTTCGACGTTGTCCTTAACCTTATGCATTAGGTTGACGATCTGCTCACCCATGCCGAGCTCAGCTTCGGTCAACTCGCGTCCGCCACGAAGCGGCATCAGCATCAGCGTGATATCTTCCTCCACCTTAAACTGCGTCCAGGCCTCGGCCTCAGGCGTAAGGGGATGAATCCCGATGGCTAACACGCCATCTTTTACTTTTGCGCTACGCGCGCTCTCGCGGACTAAGCCGCTGATAGTTCCGACAAAATCTTGCAATCGATTATTCGCGAACATATCTCTTCACCTCATTTCTGTATTCGTGGGGCCAAAAGCATCAAAAACTTGAAAGAACTCCCCCACATTCTTTCATTATATCACACTTTGCTGTTTTTTGTCAAGATAGATTAGAAAGTGACGTACTTTGCTACCCAACTCTGCAATGCTTCGGCACTGTTAAAATATTCGACATCCTCATCGGAATCGGCGCGCAACCATGCCATTACTTTACCCTCGCGGATAATTGCGACCGACGGCACAAAAGTCACATATTCATGTAGGCTAGATTCCTTTTCCTCGCTCCACATAAATTGATAGTATTTAAACTGCATGTCGTCCGGGAAGTTCGCCATCCATTCGCGCATCTGCGTCGTAGTGACACAGGCAGGCTTATCCACCATCACGGCAAAAGATTTCTTCTGTGCGATGAGCGACTCGTATTCATCTTTAGTGAGGCCGGTTAGCATCTCACTTGCGCCATAATATTCGTCGCTCAGGCGAAATTGCGCCGAATTTGAGCTGAGATTTAGCGCAATCACAACAATGACGACCGCAATGATGAGAGCTGCAAGAATAATTAGCTTAAACCACTTCGGCGCGCCACTTTTTTCTTGTTGCTCTTTCGTCATAATTATTTCTCCGTTAACTTGCTGAAGTCGATGTCGTGATATTTGAGCTTCCAGAAAGCATAGCTAACCTTACCTTCATCGTTAGTCTGCTTGATTTCGACATTATGGTCGCCAGTGTAGTACCAATAGCCGCCAACGACGTAGATCTTATCCTCTTCCCAGCCTTGCTGCACGAGTAAATCCTTAGTCATGCCAGCATAGCCGCCGCCTCCGCACATGAGAAAAATGTATTTATCCTTCGGAAAAAGATCTGCGAGGATTTGCTCAGATTCCTTGAAATTCGCCTCATATTCGCCTTCGTCGTTCTGTGAAAACAGCGTTTTGCCATCATAGCTTTTACCAACCTCTTCCGGCAGCATACCATTTACGTTGACAAGATACGGGAATGGCAGTACCTCGAAGCCTTCGACGATACCCGAAAGATAACGGTCGCCATCTTCGATTGCCTCGTAATTAGCTGGGTCCTCGAGCATGCGCATATCATAATAAACGCTGTCCGAGCGATTCAGATAGAGGTCGATCGTGTCTTCATTGATATTTTTATCGATGCCAAGCTGACCGCGCTGACCTTCGCTTAGCTCTGGTTTCGGCAGTTCGGCAAGCTGCATAGAACTGCGCCCCAAAGCTTGGCCCAAGATTAAACCGCCCACCAGCACAAATACAACCGCAACCAAAACTACGGTTAGTTGATTATTGTTAAAATGCACCTTCTTCATATCTTGATTATACACTACTTGTGCTAATATAAAGGTAGAGCTTATCAGGAGTCTACATGCGCAAAACAAAGAAAGCAGCTATAAAAATCGCGCCATATATCACCGGGATATTACTTGTTTTAGTGATTGGCGGCGCCACTTTAATCTTATTATGGCCAAATATTACCTCGGATGTGCCAATGTCGGCACCGCGTGCGAGCGTAGATGATGATAAAACGAAGGATATGGTCAAAATCACACTTGGTGCAAACGGCGGCGTACCATACAAATGGCGCTATACAATTTCCGAGCCATCTGTGTTGGAGTATTTTGACTTAGTGTCCACCAACGAAAATCCAGATATGGACGGTGGCCCAGTAATATTAGATTATTATTTTAAACCACTGACTGCCGGAAATGCGACAATACTATTTGAATATTACGATTTCGCGCATGATGACGCTACGATTGAAAAAACTAAGGAATACTATGTTGAAGTTAAAGATGATTTAACTTTCGAAATAAAAGAAGTTCAGACGCGCAATGAATAACCTTAGGTAGAAATAACCCCCTTTTTAAGGTATAATGTGGCCAGCTTCGGCTAGATCTTTAAAAGGGGGTGTTTTGATGTCCGTTCGTCGTGCTCTGCGCTGGCTGCTCGTATTAGCCTGGCTGTATCTAGTGGTTTTCTTATCGCGCCAGAATGGCAGCGATAGTGCCGCTATATCCGGCTGGATAGCACAAAAAGGTAGCTCGGCGCTGTCTTTTATTGGTATTAATGCCCACTATGCAACTCATGCATTCGTGCGTAAGTTTGCACACTTTTGCGTACATCTAGTGCTGGCGTGGTTAATGTACCGCGCGCTCGATATTAGTTTTACTGGACAAAAATTCGTCATTTTGCTTTGCATTATCTTTTGCTCAATTATCGCTGTCTTTGATGAAAGCGTGCAAAATACCGCTCCGGGCCGCGTCGCCCAGCTCTACGACGCAATTTTAAATTTGTTCGGCGTACAATGCGGCACTATTCTCGGCATTTTAACTGTCAGACAAAAAGTAGACCGCCCCTAGTGGGCGGTCTTTTCCTTCAGTTCAGACTTTGACTCTTTGATTTTTTTGGACGATTTGACCGAGCGGCAAATGCCAAGTACTAGCAGTATCAGGCCGACTAGAGATAAAATGACGAAAATAATATTAAAAGCGAGTGCTCGGCCCCGCCAAGCGCGCCATCTTGGCGATTTTTGTTTAGTAAGGCTAGAATATATTCCATATCAGTGGCGCTATATTGTTGCCCATCAACGATGGCGTGCACTGAAATACGGACGTGCAAATTAATTAAATTTTTATCAATAATCCATTCGCCAGAAAATTGGGCAGCCATTGGTGAATCAACCATTAACTGTGTACCTGTCTGTTTAATAATATCCCGCGCAAAGTAATCAGCACTTCGGCGGTCCGAGAACTCCTTAGTAATTCTAAGCTCATCGTTTTTATAGTATTCTACTTCGTAGTAAGCCTCGTCGTCGGTTAGTTCTCGAATTTCTATTTCAATAAGCTCATTATTACCAACTTGCATAGTGAAGTGGTCGTCAGAGGTTGAAGATAGATTTTTAAATGAATTACCAGCTATCTCGGCGCAACCTAAAACATGTTCGCGAGCCTCTTCGCGAGTCGAAAAGATATTCGCACAGCTTTGTTCGCCAGCTTTACAGATAACGACATATTTCATCTCTCTTATATAATAATATGTTTACGCTTAAAACGACAAATAAAAAATGCAGCATTGCTGCAAATAAAAAATGGAGCCGCGACCGGGATTTGAACCCGGGACCTCATCCTTACCATGGATGCGCTCTACCAACTGAGCTATCGCGGCACTGCGTATATATTACCACAGATAAGCGATAGCTTCAAGTCTTGGCTAGACGCCGGCGCCGGAAAAATTATTTTCTTGCATCTGGCGCTGAATTTCTTCCATTTGGCGTTGGATTTCTTCATTCATCATATCGAATTCGCCATCAGAATAATCTTGTTGATCTTGCCACATCTGCTCGATTTCTTCTTGTTGGCGTTTTTCTCTTTCTTTGCGTGCAGCTTCTTGGGAAACCATGCCGACAACTGTGCCTATAATAGACGCAATAATTATCAAGATTACAATGATAAAGAAAATCTTCACAAACTTCTGCTTTTTCTCAAAATCATCCAAGATGCGAAGCTGAATATCCTTAGCGCGGAGCGCCACCTCTGGGTCGAGCATCTTGTCGTCGTATTCGATAGCAAAATCGCGGCGACATTTTTCGCAGTGCACGTCGTGATCGCCGGCGTTAAACTTTAAATTGGCGCCACAGTTTGGGCATTTCTTTTCGATAATTTTCATTAGTATTGAATTGAATTACTATTCGCGCGGTTCCATTCTTCGTTGAATTCTTTGCGAATATTTAACGCATTAATAATGCCGAAGATGAAGATGGCCAAAAATGCTACGATACATATACCAAAGACAACGAAGAAAATAACCTTAAACATCTTCATGTTTTCGTTGATGTGCCCTGCCATGCCACTCACGAGCTTCGCGCCTTCAGCACCAAGTTCGTTAATGGCCGCCTTGGCGTCTTCATAGTTTGAGTCATATTCTACGGCGAAGTCGCGGCGACATTTTTCGCAGTGCACGTCGTGATCGCCGGCGTTAAACTTTAAATTGGCGCCACATTTCGGGCATTCTTTAGATACGATTTTCATAATTAGTCAGTTACAATCTCTTCAAGAACATCTTGCTCATAATTAACGAAGACGGCCTTTGGTTGGATATTTGGTACTTTTACGAGAATAGCGTAGCCGATATAATTTGGCTGCTCCTTATATTGTTGCTTATAGCGAATTTCGGCAGTAAGATTATAGTTTTGGTCGCGCGTAATGCTCGAAAGACGTGCATCAGCCAAGCCTTCGCTCTCGACATTGAATAAAATTACAGAGCCAGAGGCGAAGAAATCATTGTCGGCATCAATATATGACGTTTGTAGCTCATAGCGGCTATCTTCATTATGCAAGGTGGCATTTTTTGCATCTAATTCAGAAGTGATTTGATCGAACTCACTCTTGCTTTTGATTACATAATAGTCGCAGTCTTTATCGTCTTTACAATATTTATGCAAAATAGCATCGCCCGTGTTTGCGTCTGGGCGATATGGAACCACCGTAACGTCTTTTTGGACACCAATGATATCAACGTCCTCAATTACAGAAGCTTTGTTGGAGCTACTTGTAAGCGCAGAATGTTCCATGCGCATGCCGAAGAAAATCATAATCAACACAAACAATGCGCCCATAAAGACACAGATTAACGTTACTAGAATAATACGCGCATCTAATAGCCGTACGTCTTCTTTTTTATCGCCACCCTTTTTTACCATTTGTTATTTATTCCTTTCCTTTAAATTTTCATAATATCTGCTTCTTTTTCGGCAAACAATTTATCAATTTCGTTATTGAAATCCTTAATCATATCGTCGACCTCTTTTTCGGCGCGCTTCTTGGCATCTTCGGCGAGTTCAAGGGATTTAATCTCTTTACGTGCATCATCGCGGGCTTTGCGCAGGGCGATTTTTGCTTCCTCGACCTTAGCACTGGCAGTCTTAACGATTTCCTTGCGGCGTTCCTCGGTAAGTGGTGGAACTGGGACGCGAATTACGCGGCCATCATCGGATGGGTTGAGACCCAAGCTTTGATCGGCGCGAATCGCAGAGCTAATCTTGGAAATATTTGCTGCGTCATATGGCGTGATTAAAAGCATAGTGCCGCCCGAAACGGTGACGTTAGCAATCTGGTTTAATGGGGTGAATTGGCCGTATACTTCTGCCTTGACGGTAGCAAGCATGTCTGGGTGTGCGCGACCGGTGCGAACCTTCTTCATTTCTTCCTTGAAACGGTCGACCGTAGCGGTCATCTTGGTTTTTACGCCGTTAGAATTGAACATAACTTCTCATACTCCTTTTCGTTACTAAATTTGATTACGATATCGCCGGCGCCTTTCGTGTTGGTGCGCACTTTCACTTTGAGCCCGAGTTTGGCACTTAAGCTAGCTGCTCGAGCATCACTCTCGGCACTAGCAGGGCGTTCTTTAGCGAAGGCACGAGCACGTTCGCGCGCTTTGGCTTCAACCATATACTGCTCGATCTTGCGAGCACTCCACCCTTCTTCGATAATTTTTGGTAAAACTTGTTCGATAATCTCTGGCTTCGCGGTAATTAGCGGGCGCATCTGACCTTCAGAAAGGCCATGCTCCACCATCATATGCTTAGCCTTGTCTGGCAAGGTCAAGAGACGCATTGTATTAACAATGGCAGACTTGCTCTTACCTACACGCTTAGCGACCTCTTCGTCGCTTAAGTTGAAGTTTTCTTTCAGTTTGGCGTAGGCGGTAGCGATTTCGATGGCATTCAAATCGGTACGCTGGACATTCTCTATTAATGAGATTTCGAGACGATGCTGCGCATCGAGTGTGCGTACGATTGACGGGATTTTGTCTAGACCAGCAATTTTGGATGCGCGCCAACGGCGTTCGCCGGCCACAATCTTGTACTTATCGCCTTCTTTTGTAACGACAATTGGCGACACGACACCGTGTTCTTTAATTGAATCCGCCAAAGCATTGAGTTCGTCGGCTTTAAAATCGCGACGCGGCTGGTTCTCGTCCGGGATAATATCGTCTAATTTGATGTCACGAAGTTGACTCTTGTCGTCATCTTTAGTTGGGTCAAAGGTGTCATCAATGCGGTTGGTTGGGATTAATGATTCGAAACCTCTGCCTAGTGCCATTATTTCGTCCTTTCGATTACTTCTTCGGCGAGCGTTTTGTAGGCCTTGGCACCCTTACTGAAGCGGTCATACTGACCGATAGCGACGCCGTGGCTTGGAGCCTCGGCAAGACGAACATTGCGCGGGATGGTAGTATCAAACACCTTGTCTTTGAAATATTTCTTGATTTCGGCGAGCACCTCAGAGCTAAGCGACGTGCGGCGATCGTACATCGTAGCGAGCACGCCAAGGAGCTTAAGGTCTGGATTCATAGCTTTTTTAACGAGATTCATCGATTCGAGCAACTGCGCAACGCCTTCGAGCGCATAAAACTCAGTCTGGACCGGAAGCAAAAGATAATCGGCAGCAATCATGCCGTTAACCGTCAAGAGCGATAAACTTGGCGGGCTGTCGATGATGATATATTCGTATTTTTCAGAAACAGCGTCGATAGCATGTTTTAAGATGCGGAATTTGTCTTCCATCTCGGCCATCTGCACTTCGACGTTGGCGAGTTCCGGAATGGTCGGGGCGATAAAGAGATGCTTGTTCTTTTCGACTTTCGAAATCACATCAGCGAGTTCGACCTCGCCAAGCATCACGTCGCACATAGACTTATCGAGCTCGCGCTTATCGATGCCGAGACCAGAACTGGCGTTGCCTTGCGGATCAAAATCAATCAGAAGCGTATCTTTGCCTGATTTTGCCAAGTAAAATGCTAAGTTGATAGACGTCGTCGTCTTACCAACACCTCCCTTTTGATTGGTAACCGTAATCACCTTTGCCATATCTTTATTTTACAATAAACTCCACTTTAATTAAAGAGAAACTACCAAATGTAGGATTGGATTATTTCTGGCAACGGAATCTCGAGTAGGACAATTGCATCCGTCTCTAGGCGCGGCGTGAGGTAATCAAGAATTTCAATTTCATCGGCAAAGAATTTTACCTTCGCGTTCACCTTCATATTTGCCGGTTTCTCGCCCATTACGAGCACTTCAGACATCAAGTCGTAGTTCACCTTGTGCAACTTACTAACATCTTTCGCGACGAGAATGCGCACATTCGCATCGAGGCCGTAAATAGCCTGAAGGCCGTATTTAACTGACGTCTTAGAGCTTGAAGCGGAGTCGTCGATAATAATCGAACCACGCAAACCACGCGCCGGCGACATGCGCCCATGGAGCGGCACGTAACTCTTTAGACCTTCCTTGATTTTTTCGCGCGGAATCTGGAATAGTTTTGCAACGGCAGCCGCCATCACGAGCGGGCGAAGATTATATTCGCCAATTACCTTTAGATGTCCAACGTGAACCTTTTCGCGTTCTGGATTTACAATATTGCCCGTACAGCCCTCGACTGTCATCCATTCATTTTCGAAGTAGTAATCGGCCGGAAATTCGTTGCCGTAAGTAATTACGTTTGGATTCTGCAGATATTTTGCGTACTCTTGCGGCACATCGTTGAAGTTTAATACGACATATTGTGCCCGGTTTGCAAGCGCGAAATATTTGCGCGCCTCTTCGTCAGTCTCACAGGCGGTAATAATTAGCACGTCTGGATCAATATCTGGGAATTCGTTGCCGGAGTTGTAGTCAAGCACGATAGCATCTTCGACGAAGGCTTTATTAATGCCCATCGTGATCTTTAAGTCTTCGCCTAGCACGTAGCCAAGTGCACGAATAGCCGACTTACGACCATATGAACCGCAAACTACGATTGTCTTGATAGTGTCATATTTTTTTAAGTAGCGTTCCATGCGCTTCTTGTTACTGCCGAATAAGGCCATTATCTCTTGCCTTTCTTCGCAGCGACACGCTTCGCGGCGCGTTCTGCTTTTAGCTCGAGCGCTTCATCATGCGAATGCACACCGAAGAATAGATCGGTCAAACCATTGACTAGGAGGTAAGTGCCAAAGAGTTCGATATGCATTGTAATACTGAGGCCAGAACCAGCGAAGAGGACGAATGCTAGTACTGAGCCGAGCATACCATTCACAATCCACATGAAGCGGTCGGTCATATTCGAGAAGCTCGAAAAGCCGATAAAAATCGTAACGACGGATGCAAATAGCACGTAGCCACTCAGCACGGCAATCCGGAATGGAATTTGATATTCAATGCCAAGACCTGGGATGGTCGAAACTAACAGAATCGCGGCGATGGCAATTTCGAGCAGACCGAGGAAAAGCGGAAATCCCCAGTTCGCTTGCTTATGGCTGCGATGAATCATATTAATGAGCTCAATTAAACCAAGCCCAATCATCGTCCAACCGACGATGTGAATTAAAATTTCTGTATTCCAACCATTAGCAAACATTAAACACATGCCGGCAACAACCGAGATTGCGCCTTTCATGGCGAAAGTTAACCAGTGGCTTTCGATAAATTTTTTTGTGGTTTTACTCACTGCAAAAAGCTCCTAATTCCTTTAGTTTAAGTATATTTTAAACACGAGCGTTTTGCAAGCATTCACCACTTATACGTGGCGGATTTTGGCGCGAGTTTTTTCGAGCAGGTAATCAAGCTTGTATTTTGCCGGCTTGATTATTAAGTCATGAGCGTGTAAATATTTGAGCTCTTCAATACCGAAGCTGCGCTTGAACTGCGAGACGCCATAAAAACGGTGGTCGGTTTCATTCTCGCCAGTAATTCCCCAGAAGTTATAGCGCTTAATGCCGCGTTCGCGCGCATCGCGCATGGCAGCCAAATGTAAGAGCGGCGCTCCGGAATATTTCGTGCCGAGCTCCGTTGAAACGCCATAATGATAAGACGCCTCATTGCCATAGAAGATTATAAAGTTTTGCGCCAGAATTTCATCGCCGAGTTTGGCCGTATAGAGCTTAACTTCGTCATATTTAGCAAAGGCTTCGAATTGCTTCTGTAGGAAACTTTCGGAGAATTCGACAAACTTATGGCGCGCGGCCGTCTGAAGTTGAATCTCGTAAAATTCGTGAATATCTTTTGGATTTGTGCTCGTAGTAACTACAATATCGTTTTTCTGCGCTTTGCGAATTTTGCGGCGCAAGCCTTGCGAAGCGCCAGCGAGGATTTCTTCTTCGGTCTTGTTTAAATCAAGAATTCCAGCGAACTCTACCGATAAATACATCGGAGCCGGTTTCAAGCCCAACCCCTCAAACAGCTTATTGTTCTCTGGTGTATCGGTAATTTGCGGACGAATGCGTACAAAAATACATTTTTCCTTTTCGGCTTGTTCCTTGATATCAGCAAAAATCGTCTCGCGGAGGTCTTTTTTCTGCCAATCCAGAATCGGACCACCGGCAATCGCCATATAAGTGCCGCGCTTGGCGGTCTCGATTTGGCCAACATAGGCACCAACTATCTTTTCTTTGCCATCGATGGCTATTCGGCGAACCACCTTCTTGTGGCGCGCTTCATGAAAATCTCCCCAAGCCCAGGCCTGCAAAAAGTTCGCATCAGCATGGCTTGTGATAAATTCGTCCCATTCTTTTTGGTTTGTAGCATCAATTATTTTCATTTTTTACCCGTATTCCGTGTTTTACTTACGATACTCGAAACGCCAATCAAGAGAAGTACTGCGCCGATACCGACAAGAATCCAGTTTACTTCTTTATTGTCGCCAGAAACGCGATTAATAAATTCCTCGGCCGTTTCGCTACCCTCGCTAATTTCATAGAATACTTCCTTATTGCTAGAGCGAAATTCCGCAAAGCTATTGCCGACTTGCTTTGCAATCACCGTAATGGTTTTGTCCTTTACGTAGCGATAGCTGATACGAAAATCACCAACAGACGGCTCGGACGGGTTGGCGGAATTCGTAAGATATTCATTAAAGACTTTTAGATTGCCATGGTATAGCTCGGAGATTTCATCTGGGCCAAGTGTCGTATCGTAAGAAAGTTTATGAATTAACGATTCTGGGAGCACATAGGCACCAAACGATTGATTTTGCGCGACAAAATCCTTACTTTCATATTTCGCTGCGCTCGGATTATCGTGGCCAGACTCAAAATTGCCCGAGTCGATTAAGCCCTCATGCCAGCCTTTTTCATATTTGCAGCCGTCGTCGCAATTCTTTTGCCATTGGTATACTTCAACCACACGCCGAAGCATGACGGTTTTGCGGGAAATATTAAACTCCGTATCTGAGAGTGCTTCGGTTGCGGTTAACGAGCCAGAAACCGCCACAAGATGATCTTCATGCCTCTCATCAACCTTATCATATTCGACCGTAGAAATATCGTTGCTCGCTTCATTGACGAGTGTAGTGAATAAATTTGCACGTGACAATGCTAGGATAATTACGCCGACCCCTAGTAGCGCAAATACGATACCGATTAATGATACTTTCTTCATACTCCTGCTCCTCCTTTTAGAGATGACGATGTTTTTTACGCGCAACCTCCAATGCATGCACGAAGCGATAACGCATTGGTTTGATAACTAAATCTTGGGCTGGCAAATAGGTAACTTGGCGGCCGCCGAAGCCAGTCTTAAACGTCGTGACGCCAGCGTAGCGATGTTTTGGCGAGTTTGGCGGCGCAATACCAAAGAGATTATAGCGTTTCATACCGAGATCTTTTGCATCGCGAATCACGCGCCACTGCAAGGCGTAGGCGCCCGGGTATTTGCGACCTTCTTCGGTTGAAGCGGCTTCATGATAAATAGCTTCTGGCGACTGCATGATTATTAAGCCTTTGGCGAGCGGACGGCCTTTAATTGACGCCGTATAGATACGAGCGGATTTGCCAAAGGCGTCGTGCTGCGCCTCAATAAAATGCTGCGTAGATGGAATAAAATTCTGGCGCTTCGCCGTCTCAAGTTGAGTGTTATAAAAATCCGTAAAAGCATATTTGCTAGTGTCGAAAGTTACCTCAATACCAAGCTTCTCAGCGCGACGCACCTCGTAGCGAGTTTGACGGCGCATATCTTTGAGCAAATCTTCTTCGGATAAGTCTAAGTCAAGTATTACAGTATGCTCGGCGTGCAAATGCATCGGTGACGGCACGAGGCCAAGCTCTTTGACGAGTTGCTGATTGTTATAATCATCCGGAATATTCGGACGCATGCGCACGAAGACGCAATGATTGGCTTCGGCAACTTTACGAATCTCCGACATAAATTCTTTCACGGCGCGCTTATCGCGATCCCAATCGAGCAGCGGTCCGCCTGGGATTTCTAGATAAGCGCCACGTTTAGCTTTTTTCAGGATTACCACCGCTGAGCCGATGAGTTTTTCGTTGTCATAGAGGCCAAAATAGAAGACTTTTTCGCCGTCAATCTCATATACCTTTCCCCAACCAGCGCTCTGTAAAAAATTCGCTTCTGGATGATTGTCGCGTACGTAATTATCTAAATCAATCGGGTCGATATTTTTTAGTTTAATCACTATTTCCCCTCCGTTAATTTGTTGACTTTTTCCGCAATTACATCTGCGAGCTCTTGCGTATCGACAAGATAGCGCGAATGACGCCAACCTTCCTTCATGTCGAGCTCGGAATTCTGTAGCAGCTCATGCATTTTCTTGCCCTGACGTGGTGGCGTAATATTATCGTCAGTCCCCCAGATAATCTGCGTCGGCGTTGTAATGCCGTCGAGCTTCAAAGTTTTGTCGGAATTTAGCATATTATCGAGCGTAACTTTCATATTCTCGGGCGCAGCGTCGTAGTCACTCGCGCCCACTACTTTATGAAAAGCTTTACGCAAGATTTTACTCTTTTTAAGTGGCGCGAAAGTCTTTGAAAGTACGCGCGCCATGTTACGCTTAGTCGATTCTTCATAAATGCCAGCCGAATCAAGCAAAATCAAACCTTTAAGATAATCCGAACCTTTGTCGTTTAGCATATTAAGCAAGATACGGCCACCGTTGCTATGGCCGAGCGCAATGCTGCCCTTTGGAATACTTTTCGCGGCCCACTTGGCGTAATCCTCGATCGTATAGCTCTCGGTTGACTCAGTACCGAGACCTGGTACACGAAGCAACTCCGCATCAATCTTGTGTTTCTTTAAACATTTAATAACTTCGAGCCACGGCTCTGGCTTATAAGTCCAACCGTGAATAATATATAATTTTTGCATCTATTTAAGCCCCCAACTCGCGCGACGACGGCGATGCGCCTCATCTTGGCGAGCTAATTTTTCGACATCATTTGGGTCGGCGAGCAATTTTTCGACGATCCATTCTAGATATTGACTACCTTTAAAAATCACAGTTTCCTTGCCGGTAAGGTTGTCTTCAAGATATTTAAGCGCTTGCTGTGGTTTGTCGAAAGATTCGACATCACACTTATCTTTGATGAGCGGATAGGTATATTTTTTAGTGCGACGGCCAATCATGACGATTTTTTCCGCCTTCGCGTCGAGCAAAAGCCCGGCAAGTTTCTTGTGTTCCTCACCCTCAAGCTGCCCTTGGTCGATAATGTCGCCAATTACTAGCCATTTATGCGGCGCATGCATCACTTTCACCATATCGAGCACGGTGGTCATGCTGATGATGTGCGCATTGTAGCTACTATCGACAATCTTGATACCCTTTTTACCCTCAAGATAATTGCTACGGGCTGGTGGCATCTGGAAATTCGTGAGTTTATAGTCGATTTTTTCGCCAAGGTAATCCATCAGCTCGCCCAGCATCAAAAGTTGGACCGTCACGTCGCGCGGCATCGGCTCTTGGAATTCGAATTTATGTTTGCCAAAGTCGAAAACGGCGCGCTCCGGATAGGCTTCATAGGCCTTGAGCGCTTTCTGATTGACGGCGACGACTTTGGCGGAAATTTCCTCGGTGCATTCGTGCATTTTGACATTCTCGTCGTCAATTAAGACAAGTTTGCGCGTATTTTTTGGAATAGTAGCAAATTCGTGCGCAATCGCCTCGTCAATGTCTTTGAACTTGCCAGATTTAACTTCATTCTCGAAGAAGACCGCGTGCGAACGGCCGAGCGACACCCAGCAACTTACCTCTGGCTTCAGCCATTTGGCGATAAATTCCGCCTCATGCGGACGCTCACCATCACACTCGACAATGTAAAACTTTTCGACATGCTTAAACGTAAAAGCGCGGAGCGGCGTCTTAAAAAGGAGCGCAATCCATTTGAGCTTACTGCCGGTAATGCCACTCATGCCGAGAATATCGAAGGCGATACCAAAAGCCGAGTTGGCGTTATGCGAATAGTGCGCTTGGTTGCCAAGCTGGCTCTCGATGAGATTCAACATCGTAGTCTTGCCGGCCGAGCCGGTGACGATAATAATGCGTGGACGCCAGCGCCGGAGTGAAAAATTCGCGAAGAACTTAAAATAGCCCGCCGCGACGAAATAGAATTTCTTCTTAAATTTAGATATGACTGTCATTTATTTAATTATATCACGGCGCTTAAGCTCGAGCAGTACCGTCGGCACGGCCGGCGGCGGCGTGAAATAATTTGGACGCAACGGGAGACGAATCCGTGGCGCATAGTGTACAAAAAGTTGTTTACCGAGCTGCGAGGTGTAATGACGATCGTTATTGAGGAGTTTGAGCGCGAATTGCTTCTGTAATATTAGATAGATAGCCTCTGGTGGATTCTCGGCTTCGTCGAGTTTATGTAAGATAGCCGAGCTAAGATGAAATGGCGGATTAGCGAAGACTTTATATGAGCCGTCTGGCAACGTCATCTCGAGAAAGTCTTGCTCGACGATGGCGACATTTGACAATTTACCAACGTTCGCGCGCAGTTTGGCGGCGGTTTCTGTGTCTGGTTCGACCGCAATCACGCGCGCGCAGCGCTTCGCGAGCGCCGCTGTAATCACGCCTGAGCCGGCCCCGATATCAATTACCGTATCGCGCTTCTTGATATTGCTATGGCCAATCAAAAAGCCGGCCAATTTCGGCCCACGGAGGAAATGCTGCGATAATTGGTACTTACGCATCTTTCGGAATCATCCCTAGTTGGCGCACCGCCTCATACATCGCCACCGCGCTAGCGCAACCGACGTTAATCGAACGCGTCGAGCCGAGCTGTTCAATATAAAAAGCCTGGTCGGATTTATTGAGCAATTCCTGCGAAATGCCATCCGATTCAGAACCAAATACCAAAACTGAATTCGGCGATAGTTTGGTTTGCTGAAGCGGGCGGCTTTCTGGGCGATTATTGTCTACGGCGACGACTTTCATACCGCGCGCATGAGCGTCAGCAACAAACTCGTCCACCGTCGCAAAATGATCAATATGCAGATACTTGTCAGTTACCATAGCGCCGCGACGATTATATTTACGCTTGCCGATGATATGCACGCGCGCCACATTAAAAGCATTGGCGTTGCGCACTACGGTGCCAATATTAAAATCGTGTGCCAGATTCTCGATTGCAACCTCGAGCGGCACACGACTTTTATCGAGCTCAGTGACGATATCTTCATTGGCCATGCCTTTGAATTTATCCACCAAATTACGGGTGTCTGAGTTCGGATCCATATTTCTAGTTTAGCAGATTATTTTTTGGCTTTTTTAGCAAGACGTTCGGCGGCCTTTTTGTCGGCTTCGATTTGTTGCTTTTTCTCTTCGTAGCTCTGAATGCCAAAGCGGACTAAGGCCCACACGACTACGTTCATACAAAGCGCCGTAATCGAAACGAGCGGAATAATTAACACAGCCACGCCAAAAGATTGGTCGACGAGAGCGCAAAAGCCAGCAAAAACGACGCTAATGAGCGCAATGGCGCCATAAGTGTAGCTAAGAAGGGCAACTTGGCCTTTTTTGTGGTAAATATCCAACATTTTATCGAGAAAATTCATCATAAGTCTATTATATCACACTTGCGCTTAAAAGTCAAGAGTTTTTAAGGGGTAACGGCCACGTGGTAAAATAGAGCCATGCGTGACGATTTAATTTGCGAGATTAATGCAAATATAGATGCAGATTGGGGTGAGCAAGTTCAGCATTATTTCGGCATCCGCAAGGGTGGCTACGCCGAAAAAGATACGCTGATCGGCGTGCGCGTGCCGATTCTACGCAAACTCGCCAAAAAATACCGCACCCTGCCGCGCGAAGATGTCGAATCCCTATTACAGTCCCGCGTGCACGAATTTCGTTTCGTGGCGCTCGCGATTCTTAAAGAACAGTACAAGAAAAACCCGCGTGAGACGGTCGAAATTTACCTGAATAATCTCGACCACATCAACAACTGGGATCTGGTCGACTGTTTTGCCTCACATATCATTGGACGTTGGTGCCTCGAAAACCAAGACGAGACGATTTTAATTAAACTGAATCAAAAGAGTAGCCTTTGGCGTCGCCGCATTTCCCTGGTGGCCTATCAGGCGTTTTATCGCAAAGGCGTGCTTAGTAATGGTCTCGAGTTAATTGATCAGCGTATCGAAGACCCGGAAGATCTCATGCATAAAGCTTGCGGCTGGATGCTGCGTGAGATTTATAGTAAAGTAGACAAGCACGTGATTGAATCGTATTTAATCGACAATTACGACCGTCTGTCGCGCACTACGCTGCGCTATGCGATTGAACATATGCCGGAAGACCAGCGCCAGAAATATTTGAAACGAGATTTTTCATGAAGAAACAACAATATCAGCCTTATGAGCCCGAAAAATGCTGGGTTGGCGACTCGCACAAGGTCTGCTATCCAGACGAAGATACCGCCGAGCAAAGCGCGCGCTTATCGGAGTTTGAGCACGGACTGAAGCCCGGCACGCTCGGTGTCTATAAATGCGAATATGGCGACCACTGGCACCTGGCGCACAAGCAACAAAAATCCGCCTAAGAAGAGGCGGATTTTTTAATTGCTATTTCTTAGCCTTTTTGGCCGGCTTCTTAGCGTCGGCTTTTTTGGCTGGCTTTTTGCTAGCCACCGCATGCGGACGGTTGAGCTCGGCAAGCTTATCCATCGTCTTATTAATGCGAAGGCGATTTGCAATGCTATTGCGCGCCTCTGGCGTAGCGAGCTGTTCGGCGGCGTTCTTGTCGTTCTTGTAGACGGAAAGCATTTCGTTCACCTGCTGCTCGATTTCTTCGTCGGTAACATCAATTTTGAGCTCATCGGAAAGTTTTTGCACGATGATTGAGCTCGTGACGCGACGCTCGGCGGTCTTTTTGACCTCTTCTTCCCATTCTTCTTGGCTCTGCGAGCGAGCAGCGAGGAAATCTTCCATCTTTTGACCGCGAGTTTGCAGGTTGCGAGCGAGATCCTCTTTGATATGATCGGCTTGCTCTTCTACGAGCGAAGCTGGAGCTTCGGTCTTAGAGCTGTCGACCAGCGCGGTAAGCAGATCATCTTTGAAATGCTCTTCAGCGTTATGTTCGGCCTGGGCAAGGAGATTTTTCTTGATGTCTTCGCGGAGCTCTTTGAGCGTTTCGAAAGCACCAGATTTCTTGGCGAGCTCGTCGTCGATAGCTGGCTTCACGATTTCGTTCACTTGCTTGACAAGCACCTCAAATACAGTCTTGGCGCCAGCAAGGTCGGCGTTGCCGTAATCTTTCGGAAAAGTGAGGTTTAGGTCGAACTTGTCGCCAGATTCGTGGCCAACGATGCCATCTTCGAAGCCCGGGATAAAGGCACCAGAGCCGAGACGAAGGCGATAATCTTTAGCAGAACCGCCATCAAAGGCGACGCCATCTTTTTTGCCGACGAAATCAATTACAACTTCGTCGCCATCTTCAGCTTTACGCTTTACAACTTTGCCTTCGGCGTAGCTGTCGGCGATGCGGTTTAGGACGTCCTCTACGTCGTCATCGGAAACTTTTGGCTCATCATAGTGGCCCTTAAGCTTCTTGTAATCGCCGAGTTTAACCTCTGGCAAGATATCGGCAGCCACGACTAATTCGGCCATTTCGCCTGGGATGAATTTCTTGATATCAACGCGCGGAATTGAAACTGGCGTCACGCCGGATCCATCGAATAATTTCGGAATAGCTTGGCGCACCAAGATATCTAAAGTGGTGCTAGCTAATTCATTCGGATCGACATGTTGCTCAACTACGTTTGCAGGAGCTTTATCATTGCGGAAGCCCGGAACTTTAATATTGCGAGCGAGACGCTCTAGGGCCTTGAGACGGGCCGGCTCGAAATCGTTCTGATCAAAAGAAACTTCGAACTCAACCGACGTACTCTTAACATTCTTTGTACTCTTCATACAAAAATCATACCATAAAACAGAGAGAGATTAAAGCGTAGCGGATTAATCGAGTGGCAAGATGCCGGTGTTGTAATCGGTGCGGAAATGGCGCAAGGTGAGGCGCGGGTCGATTTCTTGTTTGAGGCCAGGATTTAAGATGTCGGCTGGGTCAAAAATGCTCTTCACTTGGCCATAAATTTGGGTCAGTTCGGCCTCGCGGTAGCGCTGAGTGAGCATGGCAAGGAAGCGGCCTTCTGGCGCAGCACCAAAGGCGTGGCCATCGCAACCGTAAACCAATTCGAGATATTGACGCATGAAATTAATCATCACTTTGCGACCTTCAACGGTAGACGGCGTGTAGCTTGGGCGTACCGTAAAGACGTGATGCTCTACAGAGCCAAACACGGCGAGCTTAACGCCGAGATCTTTGGCGAGCTTCGTGACACCATCGAGAAATTCGACTTGGTGGCCAGTTGGAATAAAAACATTATCAATGAGCGGGAGATGATAGCTTTGGCTCGAATCGTTAAGATAAGCTAGAAGATTCTCGCGCAATGCAGCAAAATCTGCTTCGTTATCTGCATTGGCGCGAATCATCCGAATGCTATTTGGAAGTTTTTTCTGCAATTTGTGGAATTTGCGTCGACGTGCGCCACGTGAATCGTCTTTAGCGTTGGCGAGAATGAGATAACCGTCATTAGACGCCTTACGGAAGAAGCGCGAAGTCTTACCGATAGCATCCGATTCGTTATAAAGCTCCGTATCATAGAAAACAATGTCGGTAAATCTGAGCTCTTGAAGTAATTTCGTCACAACTACGAAACTCTTGGCGTCGTTGACTGGGATTGCAACATAGTCTGGCGTCTCGAAGACTGGTTCCACGCGCAAAATCACCTCAGTAATGACACCAAGCGTGCCTTCGGCGCCACAGAAAATCGGCGCGAGATTAATGCCGCGCTTTTGTTTAACGCGACGTAGGCCCATATAACCGGAGTGGTCGGTTTGTGAAATTTCATCGATACGGGCGCCATTGCGCTGAATAAGATCATTAATTGAGCGATAAATTTCCGCTTCGAGCGTCTTCTCTTTTAGTTTGCGGCGCAACGCGCTGTGACTAGTCGCGCCAAATTCTGCGACACTACCATCCGATAAGACAACTTCAACAGTGTCGACAAAATCAGCAATTGTGCCCGGTTTGGTATTATCGCTCGCGATGGCGTTGCGCGAGATGAGGCCGCCAATAGTTTCGGACGGATTACCGCGCACTGGCAAATCGAGGCCTTGCAACACGAGGGCTTTTTGGAGTTCGCCAAGCGTGAGACCAGCTTGCACGCGCACCAGGCGCTGACGGGTGTCGATTTCTTGGATGCGATTCATGCGCGTCATCGACATAATCAAGCCAGTGCCGAGATCGGCGCCAGTCTTGCTATTGCCACCTCCACGTACCGTAATCGGCAAGGCAATTTTCTTCGCGGCGAGCTGACTAGAAAATTTCACTAAGCGACGCACGTCGGTAGCATTAATCGGCTGCGCGACGATGCGCGGATAAAAACGCAAAATCGAACGATCAGTCGTAAAATCCGACAAAATGCTCGGCGCGCTATAAACAACGCCATCGATATGCTGATTTAAATAGACCGCAATTCGATTCATAGACCACCCAATATCATTACATCTTATTTTAACATAAAAAAGCATAAGTTTGATATTTTTGGACGATAAAAACGCCCCTCGGATGAGGGGCTGGGCAGAAAATGGAGTGGTTTACAGCCAAGCGGAGACGTTTTCGATTTCAATTACATAGACATGATTATAGGTTTCCACCTCAAAGGCGGCGGACTTCCCGATCGGGTCGATGCGGCGCACTTCGCGCACGAACGAGGTCATGATGCCTTCGCCATCATCGAAGGTCGGGTGATCATAGACCAAACCTTTCATGCGGAACGGAATAATCGACGAAAACACGCGGTTGCCGAGTGGGTTTTTAATAAAAGCGCGCAGGCTTTCAGTGAGCGACGCGCGATTCTCTAAATCGACATCGTCGTAGACGTCGTCCCAGGCAGGACTCCATGTTTTAAGAGTAATAAGGTGCTGATTCATTTGCATACCTCCTTTGTATGGTAACCCTTGCGGGCGTCAGCCTGAATCAATAGCTTAACTTATCTATTATATCACATTTAAGCTTAAAAATCAATGGTGCTTGCGGTTTTGGGCGCTTTGATGATAAAATGTGAGGGCAAATTAACATGCGCGAGTGGTGAAATTGGTATACACGTATGCCTTAGGAGCATATGCCTTTCGGCGTGCTGGTTCAAGTCCAGTCTCGCGCACCATACAAAGACGTCAGTATGGAGACATAGTGGCGTGAAGAAAGCCCCCGATTTCTCGGGGGTTTTCTTTTGTTCTGCACCAATTTTGAATTTATGAGTCGCTCAGGAGCGCCAGGAATCTGAGATTTTCTGGCGATGACTGGAGCGGCTCATTTTTGATGCACCAATTTTGCCCGACGAACGGTCAGGCGACCGGACATCAAAAATGCGAAAAATTGGTGCATTGTTTCAAAGCTAAAATCTTAGCTTCAATTCGTTGGCAACTCTTTCGATTATCGGGACCACTAGAGCATTGCCCATAATGAAGTATCGCTGACGTTCCGGCATTTCCGTATCCGTCCAATTATCAGGAAAACCATTTATACGCTCGCACTCAACTGGCGTCAATCTGCGAAGCTTCTTAGTTTTTGGATCTTCAATCACATGAGTACTGCGGTTCAATGTACTTTCGCTTGTAAGCATGGTGCGCGCTGGACGATTGAGTGGATCAGGAAAGGCTATTGCGCCTTCTGAAAAAGTATATTTGTAGCCAGTGCTCGAAGTTCGCTCAATCTTTTTTGAGCCTTTTAGATAAGTCCATTTATCCATTTTATCGTCTGAGATATAGAAATGATTATCTACACCCTTCTTCTCAACTATCTTGGATAGCGTTATCGGAGCTTCAAGGATTGGCGTAGTTTCGATGGAAATTATCTTCCCATCAACCATCACTCCTGCATTATTAAACTGAGCTGAGAAGTGGTCCGACAAATCCGCAAGATCGGTAAACGTCGATACGTCAGCTTCCATCATGCGCTTGATGCTGTCTTTTTCTACTGGAAATGCGGTTCCAAAGACACCGTCCGATAACATCCAGCTTTTCGCACCATCGTCTTTTTTAAACATCTCCCTAAGTGACTTATGTAATTTCGAGCCTTTCTTGTAGGCGAGAATAAACGTGCGGCGGCGACGCTGCGCAAATCCATACTCCGCTGCATTAATGACTCGCCATTCCACACAATAGCCTTCATCCATCAAGCAGCGCAATATGACACCAAAATCCCTACCGCGTTGTTTTGCGGGTGATTTCAATAATCGATCAACATTCTCAAGGAACACATATTTTGGATGTCGGAGCTTAATAATATCATTAATCGACCACCAAAGTACGCCCTTCTTCCCCTCAAGCCCTTTCGATGAAGATAAAGAATGGGCAACAGAGTAATCCTGGCACGGAAAGCCGCCACATAATAAGTCATGGACCGGGACCTGCTTAATTACGGTTGCTATATCTTCATTCGAGCACTTTTCTGGACTGCCGAAGTTTTTTACATAGCATTTATAAGCCCACTGTCCAACCTGTCCGGGTTCCCACTGATTTGCCCAAACAGTTTCAAAGATAGAGGAGCTGCGCTCAAAACCAACCCGGAATCCACCAACACCGGCAAATAATTCTACGACCCGGATTTTATCCTGAGACACATACCTCCTTATTTAGTTGTCATATCAAATTATACCACAGATACGACCCCTAAAAAGCGTAAGTACGTTAGTCTAGAATATCATCTATTTGGCGTTTTATATACTCCCGATTTAGCCAGAAGCATTGCTTCGGAAAAACTCTTCCGTCCGGTAGAATATCGACATCCGCGGAATTGCGGCCATGTGGACGAACATGACAGACTGGATTGTCGGAAGACTTCGGAAAATTACTTTGATACTTCCCATTTACGCGCTCGAATTTAAGACCGCCAGAAATAAGCCCCTTCGTCCTCTGCCAAACGTTTTCTACTTCATCCAAATCAGAGTACGGGATGTTCCAAAATTTGCAACCCTGTAGTCTCAAAACACCATTCTCATCGTATTTGTAAACCACAAAGAAAAACCTGGTCTCGTCAAGATAATTTCTAAAGTCGCTGTCTTCCCATTCCTCTTCTGCAATCTTAGAGAACTTCATTGCAGGAAAGGACATACTTTCCCGAATAGACCCATTCGCCTCAACGCGAATCGTCTTAACGCGAATACCGGCTTTCTCAAATTCTTCAGCCTTATTACTCTTAACGCCTAATATACGATAGGCTAAGATCGCCTCCAAATTTTTAGGCCTACCTTCGCTCATTGATACTCCAAATTCTGCGCACAGCCGTTCTTCGGAATAACCCCTATAGGCATCAATTTTATCGATAACATACTGTTCAAAAGACACTATTTTATCGTCAGTTATAATCGCATCCACCTTATGTGTGTTCGGAATAATATAATTATTCAGGACATATGTCATATATGAACTTTTAAAAGAAAAAGCCCTCGGTTTCGCAGGAATATTGCTATAAGGCTGGGAGCGACGGACGCTGGAATCGCTCGATTTCGTACAGGCCGCCAAATACATCGTATCGCCCTCCGATAATTCATGGGCTTTTCCGGCCTTAATTTTATTAACTATTTTCTCAAAGTCGGCTTTTATAATCGCTAAGTCTTCGTCCGGAGGAGTAAATAATGAAGCGAAATCGATTCTGTAGTCTAGCCTATCTCGAATTTCTTTCTGATATAGATAGTAAATCAAGAGCATCAATCGAGCTTTTAGCCACAAATGGCTACTATCAAAAGCTTCGTTGACTACATTCATATAGTCAATCATCGCTATAACTAAGCGCTCTTTGGCGACTTTCTCGTTTTTGGAGTTGTATTTATATGGCGTAACTTTTAATTCAACGCCAGCCTCATCGAAGTCGGGGCGAGAATCGCTATTTGCTTTGTAGTGAAAATATCGCTCCTCTAACAGAACGCCAAGCCCACCCTTTTTATTGAAGCCTCCATCATTTTCAATACTACTAATGTTATGCGTGTCATTTTCTACTACATTACGAAAAGTACGACCGATTAGACCCTGAGCATATCTCTCAATGCTCTTAGGATTAGAACGGTCGTACTCGCTATTCATTTATTTAATTATAACAAAACTGATTCCAAGCCTGCGACAAGTTCACGTGTTGCATACTCTATCTATTTGATTTCAAAATTCTATTCTAGCTGGCCAGCTGCCTTCTTGAGATAATCGGACAATTCTTTATCCGTACAATAAACGTAGCACCCCTTCATACCGCGCGTCATTAGAACTTTATAAGTGTTCTTAATGATCTCATCGGCAATCTTTGCGGCTTTTTCTGGATTCTCTTTCATGAGGCCCTTAATTCCCTTAATAGACTGATCCGTCTTAGCGCGTTTGGTAACATCCGTCACTACCTGACCATCTCGATACGCTAAGTCGTCGCCAATAATCACGCCAACATAATCAAATTCAAGCCCCTGGCAGGTATGAATACAGCCAGCTTCCTTAACGGAGTTTTCACCAATCGCCCAAGTCTGAGAACTTTCGCCAATGTTCCAGCTGATGCCAAAATCATATTCTGGAATTTGTATATCGTGATAATTCGTATCATTCTGCTGCTTTTTGTCCCATTCCCAGCAATAACCAGCTACAATACGCGATTTATTATTCGAAGCATTTTTCTCTTCTATTGCATTACGCAAATCATTTGGATTATCGAAGACTTTAAAGTCATATTCGAAGTCCATGTTGTCATAGTCGTAATTTGCGGTTTCGGCGATTTCTAGGACATTATCTAGCCAAGCCAAATAACCATCGGAGCCGTTGCAACGGAACTGACTTGATAGCTTAATTTTCTGATATTCGGCGCCAAGTTCTTTTGCATATTTTTCGATGTCGCTGATTGTGCCGATATCTTTCAGAGTGACCTTTTGATTCTCATCTATGAAGAAGATGGAGCATTTAGCGGCATTTATGATTTCCTTGATTTGGTTTTCTCCAAGATTACCCATAAAGCCAGACTTTTCCGTTAGACGATGAGCCTCATCAACAATCAGCGAATCGATAGTGTTCGAACCCGCATCAACGAAATTTCCCGAATTCTGGAAGCAGTCGTCGATAAAAGCTTTCGTAAATTTCCCCTTCAGCTTTTTCTTGAATACCGCACGAGGAGAGCCATTCCGAGTGACATAGAAACTTACAACATTCATCTTGGTTAATGCCACCATAAGATTAATAGCGAGCACACTCTTACCAGTACCTGGGCCACCCTCAATGACTAGCACTTTCTTCTCCCCAAAAGCAACAGCCTGCTTAGTCAAGCTCAATGCTGTCTCGTATGCGACTTTTTGGTCGTCTATCATTACAAACTCTTCATTGCCCTCCAGCATGCTGGCGAGGCAGTCTTGCAAACTTTTAGATGGACGAAAACGACCATGTTCAATTTCGAAAATAGTTCTACCGTTATCTCCGCGCTTTATGTGTTTCGAAATAAAATTTCTTAGCTTCGGAAAGTCTTCAGCTCCAAACATCGGTGCAGCTTCAATATAATTCCTATATTGTTCATCAAGGATTGGATCGTTCTCGCGGAAATGATAATTGTGCAGGAATGCGCACGGCAGTAGTTCCATCGAGCCATTTTGCGTAGCCTCATTGTAGTTATTGATGTAATAAGCATAGCTCATTGCCTGATATGACGGATGGGCGACCTTACGCATATTTCCGCCAACAAAGGTCTCTACAATAACACCATCCTCGCTCTTTACGGAATTAGCGTCGCTCCACTGTTTTAGTTCGACGATTATAACAGTTTTTGTATTTTCCGAGTTTGATCCGGTGAGGATAAAGTCGATACGCTTCGAAGTGGTCGGAATATTATACTCAATAGCGACTCCGCAATCATCGGGAATGTCTTTATCGTCCAGGACATTACGCATATATTGCATCGAGTTCTGCCAAGACTTCATTTGCGATTCACTAGTGCGCCCGAAATACTTTTGATACTGCTCGTAAATTTTGTTGCAGATGAGGTTATCACGAACATCATTCATGAAATTCACTTTAGTTCCGTCGTAAACTATCATGGCCGCCTCACAACTTCGTATATTTAGTACTTACGCCCTTAGCTTTTTCGACAGGGTATTTCTTACGGGTCTTTTCAAGTTTCTCAAGAATAATCTCTTTCGGATTAACTCCGAGTTTATCTGCCATCAGGAAACAATAATTAAAGACATCGGCAAGTTCTTCTTTCACCTCATCTTCGTCATAATTATTATTCCATTGAAAACATTCGAGCAGCTCACCAGCTTCGATAGAAATAGATTTAGCCAGATTTTCTGGACTATGAAACTGATCCCAGTCGCGCTCAGAATTAAAGTCTTTTATTGCTTTTGTCACCTCTTCCATATCTTTTATTATACTTCAATTCGTACCACTCCATGAAATCTCTCCATTTGTCTGGCTTATATACAACGTCGGCATAACTCAAATCTTTTCCGTTTTTATTCCGTGAGGTCAAGTATTCTTCAAGTGCCAACATAATGTCCTTCTTAATGATTTTTCGATGATTTTCGTATTCCTGAAGAATGCTCATGTGAACATATTCCTTCATCTGAACATTTTTTAAAAGCATGAGTGCGACTTTATTTTGTTAAAATATCTTTATGGACGGAAATCTTATAACTTGGATTATTATTGTCGCCGTACTCGGCGGAATCTACACTTTCGTGAACTTAAAAATCTCAGGCAAATCTAGCGAGAGTGAAGATATTAAGAAATCAAATTACAAATACTACGCAAAGAGCTACATCATGACGCAGCGTGAGGGAGAGTTCTTTAAGACGCTGGATGAAGTGCTTGGCTCGAAATGGTATGTAGTGCCACAAGTGCATTTATCTGCATTGCTAAACCACAAGGTCAAGGGTCAGAATTGGAAAGGCGCTTTCCAACACATCAATGGCAAATCCGTAGATTTTGTTCTACTTAGCAAAGAAACCGCAAAGCCGATTTGCACCATAGAATTGGACGATTCATCACATGACCGAGCCGACCGTTCTGCCCGCGACGACGAAGTTGAGCGCATATTCAAGCAAGCAAATATCCCGCTCGCTAGATTCCGGAAAACCGAGAATCTAAGCAAGCAGGATATCGTAAATACTATTGCGCTAGCTATCAAGTCTACAAAGTAATCGTTATACTTTCCCCGTTCTTCATCTCAAAGCAGATGGTATTGCCTTCATTCACCACCGCACGTTCGACCGTATCGTTCCAGACTGCTGGTACGAAAGTTACTTCTTCTGCGCAGGATTCGATCGCTTTCATAAATCGGCGGAGCTTTTCGCGCATGGCGATAGAGTTCAGCTCCTGGCTCTTCAAATCCGCGATTAGTTCCTTTTGCTTTTCGGCGGTTTCGACAAGCTTGTTGTATTTGACACGGTATTTAGTTTGATCCTGAGATTTTCGCGCATTCTCGTGGACGAGGCTCTGGATTTCTTTAAGTTGGTCCTGGAGCGTTTCTTCGGCCTTGTGGCGCGTTTCCTTGATTTCGGATAGATTATCCAGCTCGACGAGTCTGGCGCGACAGGCGGCGAGACAGGCGGCCTTACGGCCTAAGATTTGCCCGAGGGCAGATAGATAAGCGTTCTTGAGGGCCGTTTCTTTAACAATTGGCGTCTTGCATGGCCCATCACCATCGTAGCGGTGATTACAATACCAGACATCCTTGCGGCAGGCTTCTTTACCATGGAAGACTTTGTGGCCGAAGTATGCGCCGCAGTTCGCGCAGACGATCTTATTGCAAAATGGGCTACTATCCCGGAAGACTTTGGCTTCTTTGCCGCGCTTCGCGAGCTCGATTTGAACCAGTTCCCAGGTATCTTCGTCGATGATAGCTGGGTGGGAGTTTTGGATATAGTACTGCTTGTATTCGCCTTGGTTCTTTTTGACGGTTTTAGTGAGGTAGTCTACCGTAAAGGTCTTTTGGCGGAGGGCATCGCCTTTGTACTTCTCGTTTTTGAGGATGGATTTTATCGTGCTGACGGACCAGACTTCCTTTCCGGCAGGAGTAGGGATCTTTTTATCCGTTAAGTATCTTGCAATATTTCTAATCGCCATGCCATCCAGGAAGAGACGGTAGATGTCTTTTATAATTTCGGCTTCTTCCGGGACAATCTCGGGTTTGCCGTCTTCGCCCTTTTTATATCCTAAGAATCTACCGTAAGCCATTGCGACATTGCCTTCTTGCATACTGCGCTGCTGACCCCAGCGGACGTTTTCCGAGATACTACGGCTTTCTTCTTGAGCGAGACTACTCATGATAGTGAGTAGAACTTCGCATTGTTTATCCATGGTGCGGATGTTTTCTTTTTCGAAGATAACTTCTACGCCGATAGCCTTCAGGTCGCGGACGGTTTGCAGAGTATCTACCGTATTTCTGGCGAAGCGGCTGATAGACTTAGTGAGGATGAGGTCTATCTTGCCAGCTTTAGCGTCGGCGATCATGGATTTAAAGCCATCACGCTTTTTAGTATTAGTTCCGGAGATACCTTCATCGGCATAGATACCGGCAAAGTCCCAACCCGGATTATTCTTGATGTATTTGGTGTAGTATTCCACCTGAGCTTCATAGCTAGATTGTTGTTCGTCTTGTTCCGTAGAGACACGGGCGTAGGCGGCAACTTTCTTTTTCGGGATTTCGAGTGTGTTTTCGTAGATAATGTTCGTCACAATCGGGTCGAGGACTGTGATGCGTTTAGTTTGATTCACTTATATGTTTCCTCCTTTCGTTAGTTTTAGTTCTGGCCCGTTCTTTCATCTCGGCGCTCCAGCTGTATTTACGAGATAGTGATTCCCAGGGCAAGGTCTTAGTTTTGCCATCTTTGAATACGTAGGTGATTTCTGTGCGGCTGCAGATGATAGTGTCCAGATAGTCTTTGAGATTGATATTCTCGAGGGATTCGAGGTTTAGGGCTTCTTTGGTTTTAGATATTAGGATTGATTCGGGGATTTGTTTCATGTTGCAGGCAGATTTGCCGGTGGTGACGAAAGTGCTGCAGATCCAAGCAGGTTTGGCATACTTGGTCGCGGCGTTCGCGATGCGGCGACGGAAATGCTTGCCGCAAGCTGCACAAGTGATGAGTCCGGAGAACTGAGTTTTCTCGCTTTTTTCTGGGAGTTTCATGCATTGTTGGCGTCGCTCGATCTCGTCCTGAACTTTCTGGAAAGTATCTTTGTCTATAATGGCTTCATGGCTATTCTCGACAAAGTAGCGGCGACGTTCGCCTTTATTGATGACACCTTTCTTAGTGCGGAAGTCCTTGATATATGTCTTTTGCAGCAGCATGTCGCCAGTGTATTTTTCGTTCCGGAGGGTGCGGTAGATGTTGCCTTCACGCCACTGGTTGCCCCAGATGGTTTTAATGCCCTCCTCATTTAGCTTCTTTGCGATAGCGAGTCTACCCATGCCGGAGAGATAATCTTGGAAGATTCTCCGCACGATTTCTGCTTCTTCTGGGATGATCGTGAGCTGGCCGTCTTTGAGATAATATCCAAGCATCCGGCCATTATTGGTTTTGCCTTCCTCGAACATCTTCCGGATGCGCCACTTTTGGTTCTCACTGGCGCTTCTGGATTCTTCTTCGGCATACATAGCGAGGAGTGTGAGCATCAGCTCGCCGGTGCCGCTGATACTATGCATATTTTCTTTTTCGAAATATACATCGACACCGAGAAGCTTTAGCTCGCGGATGGTATTTAGCAGAACTACGGTATTTCTGGCAAAACGGGTGATAGATTTTGTGATGACCATATCTATCTTGCCAGCCCGGCAATCCTCCAAAAGACGCTGGAATTCTGGACGAGCGTCTTTGGTACCCGTAATACCTTCGTCGGCATAGATACCGGCAAAGTCCCAACCCGGATGATTCGTAATGAGCTCGTTGTAGCAGGAGATCTGGGCGGAGACTGAATGAAGCGCGGCATCTTTATCTGACGAAACGCGAGTATAGGCTGCGACGCGTTTGATCTTGAGGTCTGGCAGGATAGTTGCCTTGATTTCTTTAATTTGCATAGATTCCACCTCCTTATAGACCATTCATCGCTCTTCTCTCGAGAGAAAGCAAGTCTAAAGAAGATAACTTTTTATTAACGTTTGCGGCGAGCCTCTTTCCAGTATTCAAAACGACAGGAATCGTCGCAAAAGGTTTTATGTTGGTTGGAGTTTTGGATGAGAAATTTACCACAGTACTTGCAGACTTCAAGATTGGCTTTTTGCTTCTTGGTTTTGTAGGTATCCCAAGGCCGGATGCCGTTTCTACGGCAGAGAGATTTGACCGTGTTTGGTGAGATTCCGAGCTTCTCGCCAATACAGGCATAAGAATAGTTGAGTTTTCTGAGCTCAAAGATACTGTCTTTGATGATAGGCTTAATATTATTACCTCCTTTTAGTTTGATATATTTGCCCTTAACGCACATCTGTAGCCGAACGACTTCATGCCCATGACTTGACAGAAATAGAAAATATGTCGTTCTACTGTGACGATAACTCGTTTTTAGGTCAATTACAAGCGAAAGAGTGAAAACAAATTGTGTCCGATGCGACAAGCGACCGGACACATACTAACAGAGGTAAAATGTGGTTTTTGGGAAATGAGATTTGCAAGTTTTATTTGTGTTGTAATATTTACAACAATATATGAATTCTATTGTGCTTATGCAATAATAATAATTGTTCGTCCAGTTTACAAAATGTCAGAATAATGCTTATGCTTATGCTTTTTTATAAGATTTCTACACCTACACTATCTGTTGATATTATAACATCAATTAGCACTTGCAATTTACTTTTTCGTGATATAATTATATAGACCAATCATGTAAAAATCATTTTATGTGCTTGGAGGGTGGGTAGCGCAGTGACAGCGCGCTAATTTGTACATCGTCAAAATAAACAACGAATTACGGCTCGTTCATATCGTGACGAAAGAGAAAATTACGCAATAATCTGCGCAGCTTTAAAACCTCTCTTTTTCGCCCCACGAAATTGAACGAGGTTTTTTATGCCGCTTTTGCAGTGGCCGATATTAAAGTTAGGGACGATTTTTCCGTCCAGGAAGGATGGCAAATGCCGCCAATAAATAACACAAAAAAGTACGCTCGCTGACCTGAGAATCAATACGAGCGCACTGATTGGTTATAAGAAAGGCTTTAATAGCAGGCGTTTCTTATGTCTATTATTATAGCATTTTTCTTATAAAACACAAGACTTGGCATCTTGATTATATTTTGATACCAAATTTAAACGAGAAATATGCTATGCATAATTTATCTTCCGAAGACCCGTTTCGTCTTCGTTATACAAAAGGCGCAAAGCTGGTTGGAAAATATCAGTTTGCGCAACTGTCAGCAATTCACCATTGTCTTCCTGCGGAAATGCTATGCTTTAACGAGCGTAGCCACATTAAAGACATGCCTGATTGTGGATTACATTGCTTTATTAATGATATCCAATTCGAGTGTCTATGGTCGAATTGTGATCGATATCTGAATCTGCTCAGGAAGCTCCCGCTCTTTATCGGCCCCGACTTCTCGGCTTATCTCGATATGGAGGAATGGCGGCGCATTTATAATTGCGGCCGCAATTATGCTATCGCCAACTATCTCACCGTCAATGGCGTGAATATTGTGCCCGTAGCGACCTGGGCATTCTTATCCGATTTAGACTGGAGCCTCGATGGATTTCAAGAAGGCTGCACGTTAGCTATATCTAATAATGGATGTCTACGTGAGCCATCTAGTCGAAAAGTCTTCACTGCCGGAGTCGATATTATCCAGCGAAAGCTAAAACCAAAAGCAATCTACGTCTGCGGTAAGCACATGCCAGAGTTAAATTGCTATGACAATATCAAATACTTCCCTAATTTTTCTGAACGTAAGTTCAGAAAGGAGAAGTGATGGGTGGTCGTGGTACATTTGCTAGCGGTAAAAATGTCGGTTTTAGATGGCATTCCGTTGGCATAATAGAAGAATTCAAGATTCTCCGCTTAAACGTTGGTAAGACGACAAAGATACCGGAAGAATCTCATAGCCCAAACGCTAAGTACGTTAATTACGATGAGGAAACTGGCAAATTTAAAATGCTGAGAGTTTATAATGAGAATAGACTCCCAGAGCTAGAGATTGCCAAAGGTACGCATCAAGGTATTAAGGGGTTACACTGGCATCTTCTGCATGGCGATGTCGCCAACCATAATATCCAGGGGACGCAAGGAGTCGATTGGGACTGGCTCCATAAGGGCGATCCGCTTTACGAGAAATATAACACCATCATTGAGGGAAGATATCATGGAAAATAATAAAAACACCGAGTTGAATGAAATCCTTGAGGGGCTTCATTACGGCCAAGTCGTCGAATTTAAATGTGGAGGCGTCGAGTATGCCTTAGAAAGCTATAAGCTTGAAGGCAATGATTATCATTCGCTCTGCCTTTATAAGTTCAACAAGGACGATAGAGTAGGCACGCTGGTATTTGCGGATAAAATAACTTACTTCGGCGAGTCGGATTATCCAATAAAGTTCAAGGATAATTATCCTATCGAGGAAATAAAAACGATTCTCGAGAAAGAAAAAGTCTTTAACGGAAAGTCCTTTATTGACGCATTCGAGGATATCGAACTCTCATTCATAGATTAAGTATTCAAGCCTCCGCAAATTACACTCCTCCACTAAGTCGAGGAGTGTTCTTTATCTTATTCGACCCCATTTTCGCTATCATCTTCGTGTCCGGTCGCTAGACCGTTCGTAGCGAACAACATGAGCGGTTTTGGCGCAAAGCTTCGGCGTTTGCCTAATTTTACGGAAAAGAGGTTTACTGCTTTTCGCAGTAATTTTGACCATGCGGCGGCGGAGGCGCAGATATAAGAACGGCCAGCAAGGTTTTTGCCCTGCTGGCTGTTTTCATATTACAACATATTTTCTTAGTTGGGGCAAACGGGAGTCGAGCCCCTGACCTTGGTGCGGTCAGGCGGCTAGTTCTTCGTCGATTTCCTCGACGATTTTATCATACATTTCCTTGATGAGTTTATCGTTGCCGAGGAAAGCCTGCTCGTCTGCTTCGATGATTTCTTCATGGCTTACTTCGTTATAGTCGAGGAGGTAGCCAGCATTACTAGCGAGAAGTTGAAGATAGAATCTAATAGTTCTACCATTACCTTCGCGGAATGGATGAAGGGCGTTCAAATCCATAGCGAGTTCTGCAATGTTGTTTACGAATTCTGCTTTGGTTTCGTTTTTGAGATAATCCTTTATTCCTAGGTTTTGGAAGATTCTATTTGCTTCTGGTTCGATGAAGTCTGCATAGCAGAATGGAATACTACTGTCTTGTTTCGTAATATTTACTGCTCTAATTTGTCCAGCGAATGGATAGACTTTTCCGAAGAGACGTTCGTGAAGATATTTTAGGAATGAGAAATCTAGTGTAGTCGAAGATAAGTCTTCTTCGATGACATGAAGACCTTCGCGAGCAACAATATCTTCTTCGGCTTCTTTGAGTTTATCCGGATCGGAGATGCCGAGTTTGTTTTCTAGTACATCACCGCCTTCGACAAAGTAGTCCGCCATACAAAAAGTTAAGACTTCTTTGCTTTCTTGCGGAGGGATTTTTGTTCCTCTTGCATTTTCTTTAGCACGCGTTCATAGTTAGCGCCTTCGGCTTCCATACTGCGGGCGAAACCACGAATCATTTTATCTTTAACTTGTTGGGCTGTCATAGTTATATTATACCATAGAGGCTATAGCTAGGCTAATCTCGTAGAATAAAGAAGAACCTCTTTCGAAGTTCTTTAACGGGAAGAAAGGCAGTCGATTCAATTCAGTATCTTATACTTTTCTTCCTGATATTACTCTAGCACAAAAAGAAGTTCCTGCGGTAGGTACCTTCGGCGCCGTGCAAGAACTTCGATATTTTCATTTTATTACACAAGACTCGATATGTCAATTATCTGCCCTTGCTTCGAGATCATGATGAGCTTCTTTATCTGCTTTCTGATTCTAACTTGGTTGATTAAGAAACGGCGAGTATTGTCGTCGCGTACGTTCTTCATTCTTGATGTGTCGATAATTATATTGCTAGATTGTTTCAACGCTTTCTTTAGGACATGCTCGAGCGTATTAGAATTAGCAGACTTTGGAGACTTAATTTCATAAGCTACATCGTCCAACAGAATATCTGCAGTCTTCATATTTGTTTTCGGCAAAAACTCTACGGCATGGCCGGCTAGTGCCAAAATGTTAGCAACACGAAGCTCGTGTGGCCAAGGTCGAACACCGCCAGGGATTAAGACTTTACCTCTCTTATTTTTAGCCATGATGACATTATACTATCTGAAATTAACAGGAGTAAAGGTCGCACGGCTTGATATTTTTGGGAAATAATTTGCGCACTTAGGCGTGTGCGATTTGTCTGCGACTCCACGCAGACGTCGAAAGACATACAAAGACGTCAATTAGGAAACGTCCCAAAAACCTCCGCCATTGGAGGCTTTTTATTCCCAGCCAAGCTTTTTAGCAATTGCCGACCTAATAATTGCTATTAAACCGATATAATTCGAAAAGACCACGAAAATATTCGCAACTGTTAGCGCGGCTAGAATAATCCCTGCCGCCCGCGCCGACTGATTACTAAGCACCATCATAATGCTTGCGATGACCATCAACGCCTCGCAAACCAGAAAAACGATTGTTTTAACTATTTCGCTCCAGCGTAAAATCACGTTCCAGATTAATACTACGACGGCGATACAAATGATGGAATATTTAAGCATTTTATCGCGAAAATAACGCAAATCTCGCAATGGGTCTTTTACTTCATAGTGTTTTTGCGACAGGCCGACATTTATTACAAGATGATGGTATGCTTCCATAATCTGCACGCCAATCAGCTTACGATTTGCCGCCGAACGGATAATTCCTTGCGCATATTCCACGTCGCTTTTGACATTACGCGGATGCAAATCGTTGGAATAGGCCACGGCGAGACTATAGTCCGAATAGGCAATTATCAAAACCGATTCGTATGGGCCATGGCCGATACTTTGAAGACGCTCATTGGCATATTTTTGTAAATCAATTGGACGATTGTCGGCCTTTTCTGGAATATAAAGCAGACTGCGAACGTCGGACTGCGCGTAAGCGTCGGCGGCGATGATATTAATGTCGCGCGTAAAAAAATCGCCAAGAATCCCCTGGTTGTCATAGACGAAATTTTCATTCTCCACCACGGCGGCAGATGCAGTTTGCGCCCAAAATCCGAGCAATACGACAATTGAGGCGATTATGGCGAAAATTTTCTTCATATGTCTTATGTTTATTATAATATGAATGCCGTAAAAAATCCCCCGTAGTGGGGGATTATGGTTTTTCTAGCACGAAAACGAGCCACTTGTTACGCCGCTCTCCCCCTTCGAGATGAAAATCAATGATGCGGAAGCCGACTTTTTGCGCAATTTCGCGCAACTCCGCCTCGGTATAGTAATGAAAGTAGCGCTCGGCGCCCATCCGATATTCGCCCGGAAAATCTGCCCACTCTTCATCAACGCCACGCGCGGCGCGATTCATCGCATTAAAAGCAAAACGCCCGCGCTCTTCGAGTGCCGCGTAGGCTTTCTTCATTACCGCATAGGCGTCTTTTGGCGTAAAATGCACAAAGACGCGCCAACAAAGAATGCCATGATAGCTTCCGGGGAATTTATCTGTGAGCGCATTGAATTTTACAACCTTTAGGCCTTTATCCGCGATAGCTGCGATAAAATCATCCGCCACATCGCTCGCCGTCACATCAAATTCGATACGTTCGAGCCACTTGGCCGCCTCGCCATCAGCCGAGCCAATCTCAAAAATGCGCGCATGCTCTGGCAACGGCGAAAAGGTTTTACCTAGAAACACCCTAAAGCGCATTAACTTTTGGTGCGCCTTTTCTGGGTCAAGTGCCGCATGCGCAAGTGAATTTGCCATGTAGCGTTTGGCGGTTCTTTCGTAGACCGCTAAGGTTTGTCGGTTCTGCTCACTCATCTTTTATCACCCCTTTCTGAGCTAGATTAAAGATCGCCACCTTGTTTTAATTATAGCGTAATTTTTGGTATAATTGAGCCAATAAGTAAAGTGTGGAGTTTACTATGAAAAGAATCGCTCGGATGGCGTTTGCGGCGTCATTCTTATTAGCAAGTGCATTACCAGCGGCCAATACTTTTGCCGCTACGGAATCTGACACTAACTTAAGGGCAGAATATACCCATGTCTATCTGACAGCGAACGTCACAGATATGGTAAATAATACCGTCTATTCTAATTACTTATCTCACGACGAAGTTGAAGGTGACGAAAATTCCGCCGCAGTTGCCGAAGTCACAAAAGATCTAATCGCGCAAGCCGACACGTGGTTATATGGACTCATCGAAGAAGGTACAACCATTAGTAACAAGTCCTATTCGACCACTGCAAAACTTAGCTATAACGACGGCGATGAGTATCATTATAGCTACTACATCATTTACGGTGCAGATATCGTTTCAGACGAGATCACTTATGTCAAGGATCTTGATTTTACAGTGAGCGCACCAACCGTCGGCGACGAAGCCACCGCTTCCGCACGTCCGGTAGTGACGAATAATTCTGAAGGATATTTTACGGTAGATGCTGCCAGATGGGTAGTTGGCGCCACCGAATATGCCGCCGATTTTGAAGGTACTTTCGCGGCCGACACGGAATATTACGCACGTTTCATCGTTACTCCTACGAACGGCGCAAAACTTTCAAATAGCTTAAAGATTGTCGTGAATGGCGCTGAACCGGCTGCGGTTTATAAAAGTAACGAACGCGCAACCGTTGTCGTTAAGTTCAAGACTGACCCGGCCACGGAAGTCGACGACCCCGTTGAGCCAAGCAACCCAGAAGACCCGTCAAACCCGAGCGATCCAGAAACTCCAAGCAATCCCGAAAATCCAGAGAACCCTGAAAACCCATCCGATCCAGATACGCCAATCGTCGATCCGACTGAAGAACCGGGCGCGGTTTCTTATTTAATTCTCGACGGCGGCGATGCGACATATATCTACGGCCAAGAAGAAGGCATTACGATTCGCGCCGACGGCGATATCTCGAAATTCTTGCACTTACTTATGGATGACGAAATCGTCGATACCGAAAAATACACACTAACCGAAGGTAGCACAATTATTTCTTTCGCAAACGACTATCTCGAAAGCCTTAGTGAGGGTGTGCATACGGTAACTTACGTCTATAATGACGGCCAAGTTTCCACAACTTTAACTGTCAAAAAAGCGCCAGCTTCCGCGCCAGATCCGACCACCGCCACTGCTAGCGTCGTCTCAAATCCGCAAACCGAAGATGGTCTTGCGCAAAACTTTGTCGTATTCGCCGTGAGTGTCTTTGGCTTAATTGGCGCCGCCGTTTATCTTAACAGAGCACTAAAATAAACCTCTGTTATAATAGAGAGATGAAGAGGGCTCATTCAGCCACATTTAGGATTATTCTCATCGTTGTTTTTCTAGCCGTCGCGGTTGGAATGACTATCTGGTGGTTTTATGTCGCCATTAAGAGTAAAACGATTTTTATAAATGAGTGGTTTATCACCGAGAACGCCGTGCGCGGCGTAGATTTATCAAACCATCAAGCGCAGGTTGATATGCAACAACTTGCCGCACAGAATATTAAATTCGTATATATGAAGGCAACCGAGGGGAGCACATATGTCGATAATTATTTTGCGGCTAATTGGCAAAATGCCAAAGACGCCGGCTTGGCGCGGGGGGCCTATCATTTCTTCTCTTTCGATAGCACTGGCGAGGAGCAAGCTAAGAATTTCATTGACACCGTGGGCGATAGTTTGGTTGGCGATTTATTCCCTGTTATCGACGTTGAGCTGCATGGTAAATATGGGCTAAATCCGCCGACGAAATCCGATGTCGTGCGCGAAGTAAAAGCCATGTCTGATACCCTCGAAGCGCAATATGGCATAAAGCCGATTATTTATGCACAACGCGATTTATACGACCTATATCTGAAAGGCGATTTCAATGAGAATCCACGTTGGGTACGCAGTATTTATTTTCCCGCCAGTTGGGAGAATGGCGACAATTGGCTGATTTGGCAATACAAAGACCAGGGCGAGCTGGCCGGCTATACGGGCGGCGAAAAATATATTGATTTAGACGTATTAAACCCGCATAAAACTCTCGACGATTTGACCATAAATAATCCCCCATCTGGGGGAATATTTTAGATGCTATTTGTGCGAACCGTGCCAGGAGTTTCCGGAACGCTGTTTTCCGTAAACGGCGCATCGTCATCATTATTGTCGTCGCCTTGGGTGGGCGCCGCCACGTCTATCACTTCAAGATCTATCGCGTCATTGCAGCTAACGCCGCTCCCGTCGCCAATCTTAAACGATTCCAATGCCGTATAGTCATCAGATATTTGAAAAACCGTACAATCACCATCATCGGAAATAATATTAAAACTATAAACGCCCTCATCTTCTTCCCAATTCGCGCTGACTTTTAATGTGCCGTCGGCACAATAGTTAATCGAGCGGATGTCGTAGACTACTCCTTCTTCGAAGTCCTCGTCAATGTAGGCCATTTTTTCCGCTACGGAACGCACATTTTCGCAATCGGTCGAACTAATACCGTTTTTGGCTTGTTCAGCGGTGCGCGTAGCCACCCAGAGATTCTTGAATGTCGCCGCCTGATCTTCTGTTAATTCGGAGTTATATTGAAAAGAACCGTAGATGTTGGAGTCTAATTTTTCAATAAAGCTGCCAAAGAAATAGCCCAAGAATCCCATGAAGACTATCGGTAAAATACAAATTAGAACAATAATTATAATAACGAAAATTAAGGCTGTATTATTGCTTTTGGCCGGCTGTGGTTGATTATATGGCGTAGCGCCAGAACCGTTCGGCTGAATCGGATCTTTAATAATGTCATTCATAAGAAAATTATAGCAAAAATGCTTGCATTTTGAATGAGGCTTATGCTAAACTTGACTCAGTGTAGAGTGAGAGACAAACATAGCAAAATAAACAGAGGTGTTTAAAAATGAAAATCGACATCGTCTCATTTGATGACGAGAGTTCACGCGTCGTAGTTAAACGCGCCGGATTTTCGTTATAATTTGGGAGAAAAGAACCGCACAATGGAGTACGGTTCTTTTTTGTATCTTAAAAATAAGCATAAGGTCTTGACTTTTTCGCAAAAGTATGCTACAATAGAATTGTTGGCATTCGTCAAGGCACTTTGGAAGGAGGTTGATGACATGGGAGCTTTCAATAATAACTCTTTTGTCTTCACCGCACTGAGCGATTTTAGGGCAATCGAGGATCCCGACGAACAACTAGCTATGGCGCAGGAATATGGAATTCGCATCATCGACGACGTAGATTTCGGTCCAGACGATTGGCGCGTAGTAAAAGGGCCGTTCTGGCGTTTTCGTCGTCGCGTAGGCAAATTACTGCGCGGATCCGATAATGATGGTAGCTTCTTCATTCGAAGAGTAGAAGCCGAAACCGGTTCGAGTATTAAGCTATATTATTATGACCTTAAAACCCAAGACGATGCAATCATCGAGATTAGACGTAGGCCTGGCCTAGTGATTGTTTTTCGCTCCGGCAAAAACCCACATTACAGGCTAGACGTACACTCGATGTGCTCCAAGGATTATAGGCTTTGCTTTTTATCGAACGGAGACCGATTCGACGTCAAATAATGCTCTATCTGCTTTAGTGCCACAAAAGACAGCCGCGGTCGTTTTGACCGCGGTTTTTCTATTTCTTTCGATAAATTTTAATATGACAAGCAGCGTATTTTTTGTCACTAATTAGCTCGAGATACGGGAATACTGGCGGCTCTGGCGTCTCTGGGTGCGACAAGACGAAATAGCCGCCCGGTACCAGATAATAAATTAGTCCGGCAACCACGTCGTATTGTGGATTTTTATACGGCGGATCGGCAAAAATAATGCCATATTCTCCATCTGGCGTTTTAAGAATAATTGAGTCAGTTTGATTAAATTTTGCAAGATTTTGCTTAATCGTACGGATGGCTTTTGGATGATTTTCCATGAAGTCTACGTGCGCCGCGCCGAGCGATAAAGCCTCAATGCCAATTGCGCCAGAACCCGCAAAAGCGTCAAGTACACGACGGCCCGAAATCTCGTCGCGCAGAGTATTAAAAATCGCCATCCGCTCGCGTTCACCCATGGGGTGCGTAGCGGAAGTCTTAGGTGTGTCGATAAATTGACCGCCAAATTGGCCGGAAATGATGCGGACTTGCGTACTATTTCTTTTCATGCTGCATTTCTAGTTTAGCTTGATTTGCTGCCGATGCCCAGCCAAGCGTGATGGCGCGGACGATTTCCGGAATTAATACTTCCCTCGTATCGATAGCGAGGTCGGTTGTCCAACCTTTGTCGAGGAAGCGCTCATACATATTCAAGGCCGCGACGCGCTCGAGGCTGCCATAAAAGGCCTTTTCGAAATCGGCACGTTCGGCGTCGCTACGCTTAAAATCTTTTGGTTGCAGCGCCTTCAAGCGCGCCGGAGTAATGATATAAGCCACGCCATATTCGAAAGCAATATGCTTCGTCATAAGGCCGCCGGCGCCCATAAAGAGCCAGTTTTTTCGCACGGTTTCAGCAAAACTATCGCCCTTTGAGACGCCTTTTAATTCTATGCCAAAGATTTTGGCATAATCGGCATCACCTACGAGCTCGTCGCGTTTTTCGCGGAATGGATAATGATGTGCCGGCGTGAGGCCGTCGGTAATAGCGTGCGCCATCCAAGCCGCCTCGAAGCTCGCGCGGACGCGGTCGCCTTTTTTGAGGGCTTGGACGAGATTCCAATGATGGTTGCGAATGTAGCCGATTAAAACGCCATCGTCTTGGCTAGGGATAATAAAATGTTCCGGTTCATCCACGCCTGGCGATTTGCGCTTGAGACCATCTGGCCCTTGCATACCTTCGAAGCGCAAAATCTCTTTCGCAATCGGGAAACTGCGCGCGACAGGCAAATTCTCCCCCAAGAGGAGGCGTGCGGACTTATCTAGTTTTTGGTGCGTGCCGATAAGACGACCCGAGCGCTTCGAGCCAGACTTCACGCATAATGTTGCATACATAGTTTAATTCAAAGTAGTTAAGCGTTGATATTTACGGACAGAGTCGCTTAACTCTTTATATTCTAACATATTATAGCCGTCTTGTCTAAACTGCTTCACTAGCTGATCAGCCTTATGGACGAGCTTCGTGTCGGTGATAGTTGCGATACGTAAGTCGAGCGCACCGTGTTGTAGCGAACCGTAGAGCTCGCCCGGGCCGCGCAATTTTAGATCGACCTCGGCGAGATAAAAGCCGTCTTGTGAGCGCTCAATTTCGCGTAGGCGGCGCGTTGGCGCGTCGGAATTAGAGTTAATTAAATAGCAGTACGAAGCCGCACTGCCGCGCCCGACGCGGCCGCGAAGCTGATGGAGTTGCGAGAGGCCATATTGGTCCGCATCGGCAATTACCATCACGGTAGCATTCGGCACATTGACGCCAACCTCGACTACCGTCGTGCTAACCAAAATATCAATCTCGCCTTTCGCGAAGAGTGTCATAATTTCGTCTTTTTCGGCTGGCTTCATTTTGCCGTGCAGATAAGCCACGTTGTAGTTCGGAAATTGGTGTGCGATTTTTTGCACTTCTTTTTTGACGCTCGAAAGTTCACTCGCGCCTTTATCGTCGATTTTCTTACAAATATAGTAAACTTGATGTTTTGCGATGAGCTCTTTTTCGATATCGGCCCACATCTGCTTAGTGGAATTTGGCGAAACAATCTTTGTCGTAATTGGCTGGCGACCGGCCGGCAACTCGTCGAGAATCGAGACCGCTAGATCGCCAAAAATCGTGAGCTGTAAGGAGCGCGGAATTGGCGTAGCGGTCATTGAGAGCAAATGCGGCATCGTATGTGCTTTACTAAGCAATTTCTGGCGCTGCGCTACGCCGAAGCGGTGTTGTTCGTCAATAATCGCGAGGCCGAGATGGGCAAATTCCGTATCGTCGACAATAAGCGCGTGCGTGCCGATTATTAAATCCACCTCGCCGGCTTTAATATGCTTTTTAAGCTCATCTTTATGCTTGGTCGATCCGGTCAGAAGTGCCACATTTAATTGGCCTTTAAACAAATTACCGAGCGATTCGGCATGTTGCGTCGCAAGTACCTCGGTTGGCGCCATTAAGGCCGTCTGATAGCCGGCTTTAGCCGCCGCAAAGGCGCTGAGCGCGGCCACCATGGTTTTACCCGAGCCGACATCGCCCTGCAAAAGGCGGTTCATTGGAATATCAGCCGCCATATCTTGAATGATTTCCCAAGTCGCGCGGCGCTGGGCATTCGTCAGTTTGAATGGCAGCTTATCGACGAAAGACTTAAATACATCCATGTCGCATTTAATTGGGTCGGTGCGTAACTTCTGGTTCTCTTCCCGATTTAAGCGAGCCGCCAGCAATAAGCTGAACAATTCTTCGGTCGCGAGATATTCTCGCCCTGCACGAGCCTGCGCGACGGATTCCGGAAAATGCACCGCAAACAACGCGTCAGCCCGTCCAGGAAAGTTCGGAATCATGTCTGGAATCAGCGCGATATTATTGTCGATGGTTTTGATGAATTTTTTAAAATCTTGTGATTTCACCGAGCCGCGCGCTGGGTAGACTGGTTGGATTTTATAGGTATTCAACTTGGAGTCGTAATCTTTAGCCGTCACGGCGGATGGGTTTGATATTTGGTAACGACCGTAATTCAGCGCCATCGTGCCGGTAAAATAATATTCGACATCTGGCTCAAATTGCTTAGCGCGGTAAGGTTGATTAAACCAAATTGCCCGCACGGCGCCGGTTTTATCGCGCAATGTCGCCTCAGTAATTGCGAGATTACGACGCATGCGCCGAGTCTTGATCTCTTCAACACGAGCACGCACGGTAACGTTACCCGGTTTTAAATCAGCAATGTTTTGCGCTTGCTGAAAATCCTCATAATCACGCGGCAAATGATAAACCAAATCACGGAGCGTAAAAATACCTGCCTTATGTAAAACTTCGGCAGTTTTTGGCCCAATTCCCTTGACGTCTTGAATCGGCGCTCCCAAATCCATAATAGTATTATATCTTATTCGTGCGGTTCAGTTGGAGTGTTTTCGGCACGCCACTTGGCGATTTCGCCGTGATTGCCCGAAAGCAACACTTCCGGCACACGCATGCCACGGAATTCTTCTGGCCGCGTATATTGCGGATATTCGTAGTTATCGCCATCAGAAAAGCTCTCAATTTCGGCCGAAGTTTCGCCGCCCAGCACACCTGGAATTAGTCGCACGATTGAATCGACGACAGCCATAGTCGGGATTTCGCCGCCAGTCAGAATAAATTTGCCAAGACAAACTTGATAGTTAACTAAAGCTAGGATGCGCTCGTCATAGCCTTCATAATGCGGGCAAATAAAAATGAAATTTTCACCGCTCGTCGCAAATTGCGCGGCGCGGGCTTGATCCCAGACTTGCCCTTTTGGCGTCATTAATACAACCTTCGCATCAGGATTACGCGTTTTCGCATCTTCGACGGCCGCAAAAATCGGCTCCGGTTTTAAGAGCATACCGTCGCCGCCACCATATGGCGTGTCGTCAACTTGGTGGCGTGAGCCAAGGCCAAACTGACGTAAATCGATAAGTTCAAATTCGACTAAACCGCGATCTTGCGCCTTCCAAAGCATCGACTGGTTAAAAACCTTGTCGAACATCTCCGGGAAAAGCGTAATTATGGAAATTTTCATTGTTTAGAAACTTTCACCATGGCTGGACGCAGCACTTCGCCTTCGTAATAATAGCCAGTACGTAAAGTCTCGGCGATGACTTCATTGTCGCCGTCGCCCTCTACCATCACAGCATCGTGTAAGTCTGGATTAAATGGGTCGCCAGGAACGGAACTGATTTTGGAGAGGCCGAGGTCTTTAAGTGTCTTTTCGAAATTTTTCATCAGTGGCCCCATGGCTTCCGGCTGCGCCAAAGCGGCGCGCTCAATATCGTCGAGTAATGGCAAGACTTTTTTAACTGTTGTCATTTTTACAACATTACCGTAGTGTTCTTTCTGCAAATCGCTCTGACGACGAAAATTTTCAAAATCCGCGCGCGTACGTTGAAGATCGTTAGTAAGCTCGGCTAGTTTAGCGTCTTGCTGGGTATCTTTATCAGACTTCGAGAATAATTTGGCTTTTTTCTTCTTCTCTAATTTAGCGCCGACTTTCGCCGCCGCAATTACCGCTTCGCCCATGCCTTCCGCGTTTGACGTTTGGTCGGCTGGCGTCGTATCTAAATCTTCTTTCGAAATATCTTCGCTATTTGGCATATCGTTTAAATCTTGATTTTCGTTCATAGAATAATATCCTCCAACATTAATCCGGCGTGGCGCACGAGCGACATCACGCGTTTATATGATTGACGCGTCGGGCCTAAAACGCCGATATAACTACGATCTGAATATGGCGAGCGGAAACGCGAAATAATTAATGAGACATTCGATGTTTTACCGACGGGGTTTTCGGTGCCGATGTAGACGTTGATTGCCTCATTTGGCTGGACTTCACGGAGCCAAGGCTTAATATTATCGAGCAACTTACCAACCGCTTGCACCTGCTCGGCTTGCGAAAATTCCGGCTGCGCAAAAAGATTACCGAAGCCTGAGATATAAACTTGATCGCCAATGGTGGCTAAGCCCAAATTACCCGTTAAAGACACGAGACTATCGACTGCCGCGCGAATAGCGTAGTCGGCCTGACTTTGTGCCTGGATGCGCGTAGCAAGGGCGCGCGTATGGCGCTCTTCGGTAGCGTAAAGCGGATCTTCCTCAATAGCCTTGACATCATTACCTTGATGGTCGATGCGCTCTTGGAGCGAATTAACGTAGAGGCGATAGCCAGCGTCCGTCGGGACGCGGCCGGCCGAAGTGTGCGGTTGGGTGATATAGCCCATCGCTTCAAGCTTAACCATTTCGGCGCGAATAGTCGCCGAGGAACAATCAAAAAGTTTCGCTAAAGTCACGCTACCGACTGGGGTGGCTAGCTCCGCATACTCCTCAATGATTGCGTAAAGAATTTCTCTTTGACGATCTGTCATACCTATATTGTATGCTTTTTAGCACTCGCGGTCAAGGTTTGCTAATTATTTCAAAACCTTGTAGTAGCTACTGTCTTTTTCGATAGTGGCGCGCAAAGTTTTGCGACTAATTTTACGCAAAACGTCGTAGCAGCCACCTTTTTTTTGCTTTTCGCCAGCCGCGTTATAGACTTCGAAAGCATCTTTTTCGCTTAGATAGACCAATTCGTCGCCTTTGAGGTAGAGTTTCTCACCGCTCTTTGCGGCTTTAATTTGCGTGCCGCTCATCGTGTAGGCGCGAATTTCATCATTAACCTCAAAACCAAAGAAATATTTGCCGTGCGTGAAGACTTTTTCGGCGGCACGGACCACTTCGCCGCCCGTAGATAAGTCGATGAAGCGATAGCTGCCGCTGCCGTGGACAATAATATAGTTGCCAAGCACATGCTTTTGGTTTTTATAAACATCATCATTAATATCGTTATAGATAGTATCGTAATCGTAGCCAGTTACGGCGTAATTACTCGTAATGTTATAAAGCGCGGACGAGTCGGACTCCGGGTCGAGCTTGGCAAGCAAACGATCTCCCCAATAGAATGGCGTGATCGCATGATAGTCGCGGTTTTCAATGGAAGTCATCGTGGCTTCTTTTTCTTCAAGGTCGTAAATGTAATAATCGGTATCACGAATAATAATGCGGCCATCCGGTAAATCGACTACCTTAGCGCAGTTAGCGGTGGTACATTTATAGCCGTCAATTACGGCGAATTGCGCCGGATCTTCCTCGCCCGGACGTTCACCTGGTTTGACTGGATTTTGCGCTAAAACAATAGCATTTATTACTAGCCAAGCTACGACGCCGAGTAAAACAATGGCAACGATGACGCCGAAAATAGTCAAGCTGGTGCGCTTCGCCTTGGTGGCGGTTTCTTGAGCGCGTTGTTGGTGCATCATCGCCTCATTATAGGCTTTGACTTGTTCAAGCTCATGCTCGGCTTCTTCGCGCGCCGACTCAACAACGCTCTGTGTCTGAATATTCTCTAGGTTATTGTTGGGATTGTTAGCATTGTTTGCGCCTTCTTCAGTCGGCTGTACGACAACGGCGTTTTCGCCTGGCCGAGTTGGATCTGGTTCGGTTGGTGGAGTTGGATATTGCGGCGTCCCACCATTCATTGGATATTGATTGTCCATTTATCTTTTTACTCCGTATATGATATTATTATACCAGTTATGGATAATAATATTGCAATAATTCGTCAGTGGCTAGGCACTGGTAGTATAAATGTGTTTGGCTTGCCCTTTTCCGGAAAAGATACTGTAGGCATTCGTTTAGCGGAAACGCTTGGCGCGAAATTCCTGAGCTCCGGCTTGATTTTGCGTGCTGCCGAAAAACAAGATTCTGATTTATTAAAAGAAATGAGCTCCGGCATGTTAGCAAATACAGACAAGTTCCGCACGATCGTTTTGCCATATCTGAGCCGCGAAGATCTCAAAGGTTTTCCGCTCGTCTTGAGTAGTGTTGGTCGCTGGGAAGGCGAAGAATACGACGTCATGGCCGCCGCAAATGATGCTGACCATCCAATTAAAGCTGCAATTTTACTAAATGTCTCCGAAGCCGAAGTTTCAAAGCGCTGGGAGGATGCGCGAGTCTTGCAAGATCGCGGCCAACGCGAAGACGATCGCGAACGTAAAGTACTCGATACCCGCATGCAAGAATTTATTTTAAAAACTATGCCCGTGATTGAGACTTATCGCAAACGCGGCATCTTGGTTCCAATTAATGCCCATGGCACCAAAGACGAAGTTTTCATGAATGTTTTAAACGGTATTTTGCAATTAATCCAACAACAGCAGCACGAAGGTGTTTCAGAAGAATAAGACAAACAACAAAATATCCCGCGTTTGCGGGGTATTTTTTAGTCTCTTTTTAGCATTACCGTAAAGGCTTCACTTGGGATGTCAATTTTACCGAAGCGTTTCATGCGGGCTTTGCCGCGCTTCTGTTTTTCGATAAGTTTTGCCTTGCGGTCGCGGTCGCCGGTATGGATTTTTACCGTCACGTCTTTGCGGTAAGCGCCAAGCGTCTCGCGCGAAATAATACGTGCGCCGATGGCCGCCTGAAGGGCTACTTCGAAGTTTTGACGCGGAATGACTTCCTTGAGTTTTTTCGTAACCGTACGGCCTATGCCGTCCGCTTCGCTACGGTGTGCCATCACACTAAGGGCGTCAATGCGCTCGCCGGCCACTAAGAAATCTACCCGTACGAGATCTTCTGCATGATAGCCGCCAAGTTCGTAGTTAAACGAAGCATAACCGCTCGTGGCCGACTTAAGTTGATCATAGAAATCCGTTAATAAATTCGCCATTGGCGCCTCAAAATCAATCACCGCACGCGTGTCGATATAGGAAATATTTTTCTGCACGCCGCGCTTGCTGACGATTAATTCAAGAATTGCGCCAATATATTCTTTTGGCGTAATAATTTCGCCTTTCGCCCATGGCTCGCGAATTTCCGCTACGCGCGTAACGTCTGGCAAGTCTGATGCAGAGCGAATATCGAGTTCTTCGCCAGTAGTCAGCAAAACGTGATAGTCGGTGGATGGGTTCGTAACAATGAGGTCGAGCTTAAATTCGCGCTCAAGACGTTCGCGAATAATATCCATATGGAGCAAGCCCAAGAAACCAATACGCAAACCGAAGCCGAGTACGGGCGAGTTTTCTGGCTCATATTGCAGAGCTGAGTCGCTAAGTGCGAGCTTCTCGAGTGCTTCCTTTAAATCTTTGTACTGGTCGTTGCTAACTGGGAAAAAGCCGGCATAGACAAATGGGCGGACGTTTTTGTAGCCCGGTAAAGCCTCGCGCGCTGGCGCCTTAGTGAGCGTAACCGTATCGCCAACTTTCGCCTCACGAGTAGCCTTTAAATTCGTGACAATGTAGCCGATTTCGCCATCTTGAAGCTTGTCGCGTGGCGACATTTTCGGATTCAACACGCCAACTTCGAGCGCAATGTCATTTGACTCGGTTGCCATCATGCGAATATTCGCATTCTTAGGTAGTTCACCATCAAACATACGCACATAAAGAATTACGCCGCGATAATCGTCAAAGTAGGAATCGAAAATTAGGGCGCGCGTCTCGTTGCTGGCGGATTTACGTGGCGCCGGTACGCGCTCAATAATCGCGTCGAGCACTCTATCGACATTTTCGCCAGTCTTCGCGGAAACTTTAATAATCTCCGACTCATCGCAGCCGAGCAGATTTACAATCTCGGCCGTCACGCGCGGTACATCGCTAGCTGGCAAATCAATCTTATTTATCACTGGAATAATATGGAGATCTTGTTCGAGCGCAAGATAAACATTGGCAAGCGTCTGCGCTTGAATACCCTGCGTAGCGTCGACTACTAAAATCGCGCCCTCGACGGCTTGTAAACTGCGAGAAACTTCGTACGAAAAATCAACGTGGCCTGGCGTATCGATGAGATTAAGCGCATAGCCTTTATATTGCATGCGCACCGGCGTGAGCTTAATAGTAATGCCCTTTTCGCGCTCCAGCTCCATCGAATCCAAAAGCTGCGACTTCATCTCGCGCTTAGCCACCGTACCGGTAATTTCCAGCATGCGATCGGCTAGCGTTGATTTGCCATGGTCGATATGCGCGATAATACAAAAATTACGGATCTTCTCTATATCCATGCATTTATTTTAGCATATTGTCAAGCGATTAGCACGAGAAGTGCCCCCACTTGGCGCGTTCGGCATACTGTGGCTTTGTTAAGTCTAATTCTTTAATAATACCTTGAGGTGATAAATCATATTCCGTAACAGCATGCGCCTTGCCGTCAATAAAGGCCGCGGCATCAACCGGCTCGACGCGACCGAGCGCGTAAGAAATATAAACGTAGACTTCGTGAGCGTCGTATTTTTGCAAATAATCGATGGCGATTTTTCGCGCATAGTAAGCGGCAGAGCGATCAACTTTGGTGCCGTCTTTGCCCGAAAAGGCGCCGCCACCAATCGGTACGCGCGGACCGTAATTATCAACGATAAGTTTGCGTCCGGTGAGACCAGAATCGGCGTCGAAGCCATTCGTGTTCCAATCGCCGGCCGGATTGATACTTACACCGGTGCGCTTGTCAACGACGATGTTTTTTGGCAAATCATTAATCCAAAAAGTTAAATCCGCGCAAAGTTGCTTCGTTGGAACTTTTGACCAGCTAATTACGATATGTTTAATATGTGCGTCAATAAAATTCCCTTTTGCGCCGTATTTAATCTCGACTGTAATTTGCGTTTTACCGTCGAATGGATGACGCTCAAATAAATACCGGCACAAATCGCGCGCCAACACATATTCGAGTGGCAAATACTCCGGCGTTTCTGCGCAGGCATAGCCGACCATAATGCCTTGATCACCGGCGCCGCCCACATCGACGCCGCGGGCAATTTCCGGGCTCTGTTGCGTAATCCGCTCGATAATTTCGTATTCCTCGCCGGCAATTTGATGTGCGATTTTCACCACATCGACTCGTGCGCGACTCGTCACTTCGCCAGTGATAAAAATCGTACCGTGACCGCCCGCCACATCCACCGCAACGCGCGCTTGTGGATCTTTGCGTAAATGCGCATCTAAAATTGCGTCCGAAATCCGATCGCAAATTTTATCTGGATGCATCGGCGACACAAATTCGGCCGTACGAGTAATTGTTTTAGTGATGGAGCGACGTGCGCTCGAAGATAGAGTATTCATCATATCTTTCCTTTCTTGGACGGAATTAGCACCTTGCCTTGCGGCAGGTTGCTGGCAGGTCGTCGGGCCGATCCCTCGCTGCGCTCTTGATATTTAAATTGTTAATACTCGTTAATTATAGCAATAATTGGAAGATAATTACAATTGACGCAAGGACAATGCGATACCAACCAAAAACTTGCAAGCTGCCTTTCTTTTTGAGAAATTTCATCACGAAATAAATCGCAATTAAACCAGAAATAAATGCGACGAGATTAGAAATTGCGAGCATACCCCAGTTCGCCGCGATATAAGTGCGTGAACTTTCAGAAATCAGCTGCTTCGCCATCACGCCGAGCATGATTGGGATGCTTGCCAAGAAGGAGTAGTTCGCAGCAGATTCATTATCCATGCCGACTAAGCGGCCGGCCACCATGGTCGAGCCGGAGCGCGACGTGCCCGGAATTAGTGCGCAGCATTGCGCCAGGCCAATATAGAGCGCACGCTTTTTGTCGAGCTGATTTTCATCTTTAACTTTCTTCATCTTCGGGATTTTTTCGATGAGTATCATCAAAACGCCAATCACCGCCATCGCGACCGCAATCGTAATCATGTTCGAGAAGAACCAGTTGCTTTCTATCAGGTCAGACAAAAGCAAACCCGCGATTACGGCTGGAATAGTCGTAATAATAAGATTGATTAGTAATTTATAGTTATGCTTCACGAAGATATCTTTGCAAATTTGCACGATGCGTTTGCGATAATAGAACAGCAACGCCAGCAAAGTGCCGAGATTAATAAATTCGAGGAAAAGGTGAAAATCTGCGCTGCGACCGCCCATTATTTCTTGGACAATTTCAAGATGGCCAGAGCTGGAAACTGGGATAAATTCCGTCAACCCTTGCGTTAAACCAAGCCAAAAGCTCTGATAGAATTCCATTATTTTACCTCGAACTTTCCGGTATGTTTGCGACCATCATAAATCATGGTCGGAATACCTTTTGCGTGAATATTATTTTTGACCAAGTCATTGTGATAGTCAAAAATTTCCGTAATATCGCCATTTTGCGAAATGTCGTCGATTTGCTGAATATCCTCGTCGCTATAACCGAATTCTTTAAGCCATTCTTGCAATTTCTCCTTCGCTTCTTCATTCGAATATTCGTCGTTATAGAGCGAGAAATATGATTTGTGGTCTTCGCTTTTGCCGGTATAGATGCGGTCGATAATTTTTAAGCCAGCATCTTTGACGTCGCTTTCGTATTTTGTGGTGGCAAGAATATAGCGCACGGCCAATTCGGAATTTTGGAATTTATAACCGTCGTCCGTCGGAATGGCGTATGGCACAAGTAAGACATTATGCGAATCAAAGAAGCCGGAATTCTTTTGTGCGGTATAGGATTGTTGACAAACGACGCAGCCCGGATCGAAGATATCGATTGCGTCAATCTCGCCCTCGGCTTTAGTACGGATGCCAGTAAAATCGAAATTCGAAACACTCCAATCGCGGAATTTATCTGGAATAGCGCCGAAAATCTCACCCCAGTCAGCAAACCATTGGCCGACGTATTCGATGGGATTTGACGGCTCGCCACTACCATCAATACTGCAGACCTCTGCGCCGAGCGCGCAAGAATCTGGATGCTGAACATTGCAAGTGCCGAGCGTCCAAAGTGCGAGGCTGGCTTTAGCGCCCTCTACGAGCGACCAAACCGTAATCACGACGACTAGAATTGACGCTACTTCGATCGCCACCGAAGCGGGCTTGACGAGTTTTGGATTCTTCAAAACAAGCTTGCTCAGCACGGTGTTTTTAACGTCGTCGCCGAAGCCAGTTTCGCATTTTTGCAGAGTGAGACGCTTGCCAAAACAGCCCCAAGATTTCTTGAGAGTTTTTAAGTAGCGCTTGCCGACTTTTGGCTTAAAAATTGAAATGAAGGCGACGAAAATGCCGACAATCAGCAGAATGATAAATGCTGCAATACAGACCATTACTTCGTCATCCTTTCGAGCGTCTCGATGGTTTTATCAATATCAGACTCGCGGATATGGTAGCCGAGCGAGAAACGAATGAGTGGCGGATAATGCATTTTATGATCGAGATAGTAATGCACGCAGAAATAGCCCGTGCGCGCCATGATGCCCGCAATCGAAAGTGCGGAGCCGGCCAAATGCGAATCAAGCCCTTCGATATAGAAGGAAATAGTTGGGCTCGGCGCCTTGTTAATCAGATGAATTTTTGGATTATTTTCGAGATATTCAAATAGGCGTTCTTCATGCTCACGCATGGCTTTCTTGGCGGATTTTGGCACTTTGTTCAGCCATTTAATCGCAGCGTTGAGTGCGCAGATTTCGCCCCAGGCCTGGAGGCCGGATTCAAACTTCGTGTAGGCATGATTGGCAGACTCGGCAGAAAGCTTGAAGCTATCCTTATCGACGTCATCAACCATGCCGCCACCGATGAAGGTGGTATCTATTTTCTTAAATAGGTCGCGACGGACAATCATAATGCCGAGCGAAGCGCCATACATTTTGTGCGCAGAGCTACAAATCGCGTCAGCTTCGGTCTTTTCGAGGCGCTCAGAATTATGCGCGAGACCTTGCGCAGCATCAATGATAATTACGCCGCCTTGTTTATGAACTTTTTTGACAAGATCCTTCACGTTCAAAAGTTCGCGACCGTCAATATTTGAGACACTATTTACGACGACTAGCGCTTTTGTAAAATCGTAAGCATCAATATCAATCGAACCATCTTCCTCGCGTTCCATGATTTCGCGCTTAATTTTGTGCTTTTTCGCGAAAGTCATCGTGGAAAGGAATGGCGAATTGTGCTCAATGTCGGAGGTCATGACTTTCTTAAATAAGCCCAACTTAAACTGGCTGAGTAGTAAGTTGATGCCGTAGGTCGTGTTCAGCGTAAATGACACCGAATAATCCTTATTTTTGAGCTTCAGATATTTCAGCAAAAGGTTGCGGGTTTCCTCGACGATTTCGTCAGTTTCGACACCCCAAGAGTATTTTACGCGCTCGCCACAAGAATTATGCTCGGTGTAATAACGGTTAATAGCGTCAATAACTGGGCGCGGGCGTAGCGATTGGCACGCCGAGTCGAGATATACATTCCCCTCGCGCAAATAATCAAAATCCTCCATACTGTTATCTATTATACCACTTATGGCGTCTCATTTTGAGCGACTTTGCTTGACTTTTTGAGCCGTTTATGCTATAATAGAGTCATATAGGCTTTCTACGAGTCCATAACGCTCTTTTATATTCTCAATTGGAGGTGTCATGATGAAGAAAACTATCCTGATTGTCCTGATTTTAGCCCTAATCTTCTCTGTTCAGCCCATTTCTGCAAACGCCTGCGAAGGTGGCTGCGACTCACAAACTCCGGTCATCGCGACCAACAACGAGCAAGTCGACGAGTATTATTACCAGCTGATTGCCGCAAATGGCGTCTATGTCATCGAAAAAGACGGCGTCGCATTCTATCGCGACAATGTATTGATTCGTAAGTGGAAATGCAAGACTAGCGAGAACGACTATCTGTTCAAAGATCTCTACGGCCATATCTACGCGCAAATCGGCAACCGTATCTGCCATTTCGTCGGCAACAATATCGTCATCGACGCGAGCAACATTATCTGTCATCACTACCAAAACGGCTACTATTACGCGTTCTACATGGTAGGAAGCGACCTATACTTCTGGTCGCCAGAGAAAAGTTGCTTCATCGCGATGAATGTCGATGAGGCGGTTATCAACCAAGACTACGGCTTTTATCGCCAAGATGACAAAGTTTACGCTCTGAACACCACTTTCTACCGCATCGCCAACGCGACCGACGAATACCTGGAAAATTATCCGGTGCCGACCGTGTTGCTGGGCGACGGAACTATCCACGACTACAGCAAACAGTTGACGTACGGCGATTCGCAACAGTCCTGGGATCAGGTCGAGCAAGTCTTTGACGACTATTACGGCCTGAACCGCTACGTTTGGGGATGAGTCATGAGAACAAAAAACACCCGCTCCGGCGGGTGCTTTTTTATGCTTCTTCTTGCTGATATTTGCGAATGAGCGCGATGGCGATAATAAGCCCAAGCGCTGAGGCTAGGAATAGGCCGAAATACTGCACGATGTAGTCGAAAGTTTGCGGGCCGTTCGGATTCGGATTCGGTGGTGGTAGTGGGCTGTCCGGGTTATCTGGCTCGACAATTTCGCCGTCAACATAACATTCGGCCATGAAGGTCCAGTCGACCGCGCCAGAGCGATGCATATATTCACTGCCGAGCGAAGTTGGCACGGATAATTCAATATTAAGCGTTGTCGATTCGCCGGCGGCGTATTCGCCAAGTTGCACATATTCGGCGAGGCCATCGAGTTGATCCGGAGAGGCTTCATAGATTATGCTGCCGTCTTGCGTGACTTTCATGCTGAGCTGCGCGAGAAAATCCGCCATAGAGCTCACAGTTTCACCTTCAGTCACTTCTGGCGTTTCGGCTTTGAGATAAATTTTTACCGTATCGCAGTCGCTAGCAACATTGCGCACGTCGACCGTTTCGGTCAGCGTGTCGCCCGGCATGGCGTCTTTGAAACCATCAAACAAGTCCGTATCCGACCAATCACTGCCCGGATGGAAAACAAAACTATCTGCCTGTCCCAGGAAATACACCGCCGAGCGCAGTGCGCTGGCTGGTGTCGTCAAAATTAGACTGAGGAGTAAAATTACGGTAATTTGCGCGATTTTCTTCATCTTTTACCCTTCAGGCCAACCTTGAGCCTCAAATACATTAGTGCCGTTGTTTGCGGTCTGGACGGCTTCACCCTGGACCGTAATCATATAAGTTGCACCCTGATAACGATCTGCAAGATCTTCTGGAATCGTAACGGTCGTAAATAGTTGGGTGGTAGTTTCGCCGGCAGCAAGTGGGCGCATGTAATAGTAATAATTATTATCGCCGAAGCTCCAGCTGCGACTCAAATCGAGTCTAAATGTGTCAAGCGGAATTTCGTCGGTTTCCCCGTCCGCGCGACGCACGCTCGCCACCACTTTCATGCGGACATAGACGTCGCTTTCGTCGATGTTCTTAATTTTCGGAATTTTACTAATTTTATCGCCCGGCATGGCGCCTTCGATATTCGTGAATGGAACCGGACGACCGTCGATGCCAACCTCATCCGTATCTTCGATAAGTTCAATGGCGACACCGCTCGTCGTGATGACGTTGTGCGCCTTGTCAGAATAGGCGAAGTAGGCAGAAGTCCCACCAACAACCAGCGCCACCATAATGACGATGATTGATAAGGCGAGAATCTTCTGCTTCTTCATAGTTTAATTCCTAATGATTAGTTGCCAAATGCAGCAAATGCGGCAGCGGCGTCAGTAAAGCCTTCAGCCTGGATGGCGTCAGCCTGAACATCAACGGTAAACTTATCGATGTCGGCGTCTTCTAATTGAGCCTGGGTGACGGTTTTCTTTACGCTTACGGTCGTAATTGGGCTCCAGTAAGTCATTTCGTCAGCCTTGAGTGGCTTGGTTGCGGTGAATGTATAAACTACGTCGCCATTATCAGCGGTCGTAGTAGTTTGGGTAAAGTACTTACCGGTTGCATCTTCGCCGTTCATGTAAGTGTTGCCACTTGGAGTAGTTTCTTCTTGTGGGGTATGTGGAATACGAATTTCGATGATATCTTTGTAAGCGACTGGCACGGTTACGCGAATGCGGACATAGGCGGCGCTATTGCCGGCGTTCTTAACATAAACGAACTTTCTGACATTTTTGCCAGGGACAAGATTACGATATTCGTCAGCAGTGTATGCGGCATAACCAGTAGCGGCAGTGCTGTCGCTAATGATTTGCGTATCGCTAAATACGCCCCGTTGGCCAGCACCAGTAACACCCGCTACGTTTTGTGCGCGGACGTGGTTGTTCTGCCAAGCTGAGACGTCAGACAAATCGGTCGACACGGCGATGCCTGGCGTACAATAGATGTTGCCGTTCAAACAAACATGCTCGTTTTCGCTAGAAGCAATGGCGGCACCGTCTTCAAGATTCGCCGAAACGTTGGCATTCACGCGGTGTAGTTGCGACTCGTATAATTCGATGTCGACATTGCCGATGGTAAATGTATTTGTGATTTTATCGGTCGTATCGGTGAAATATGCCATCGTACCGGCACTCAAGATTAGCGCCAACACGCCGAGTGCGAGTGATAATGCTAAAATTTTCTTTTTCATTTTTAACTCCATTTCCTTAATTTTGTATTATTTTCTACTTAAAATTACTAAATGCTTCTTCGGCAGATGAGAAGCCTTGTGCTTGGATTGCTTGCGCATAAACTCGAATGCCAGTATCGCTCAAATCGACGCCAACCGAGCTACCCTCTGATCCGCTGTCGTCGGCAGTCGCCTGAGCTGCTCCGCTATTCTCATATGTCATTGCTTGCATGAACGGACTACTGAGCATTTCTCCTGCGCCAAGCGGCGTAGGGCTCGTCGCAGTGTATTCATAGCAATAATCGCCTCCAGATATGCATGCCACGCCAGCTCTTTCCGCTGTTTGGTATGCTTTCAAGCCGCCTAGCTCCACATGCATGCCTGCATAGAATGGACTGATTGGTATCTGGATTTTCACTCTGACATAAGCCGGCACCGTTCCAGTGTTCTGGACAAATATGTAACGTGCGCATTTAGCGACGCCACTTTCGTCTGGCAGTAAATTGACGCATTTTTCAGATAAGTATTCTTGGTACCCCAATGAATTGCTTATTAACTCAGCGTCAGTATGAACCAGGCTAGAACCGTCCGCTAATGTTTCACTGCGCGGAATCGATGTCGTAATAGTGCGAATTTTGACTTTCCCTACCGTAAATGACGCCGTGGACGAGTCCGAATCGGTGAAATACGACAGGGTTGTCGCTGAACCAGCTATGGAGAGCGCGAGAACCGCCAAGGACAAGACAAGGATTTTACCTTTCATCTTCCTCCTTTCTCCCTATTAATGTACGTTCTTTGAAAAATCTTTAAATATTAGAGGGAAATATTACTTCTTTTTGTCGCGCGTACCCTCCTTCTTTTTCGTAAACATCGGCAGGAACACGGCCGCGAGTAGTAGCGTGCCCACTACGAGCGCGATATAAATCCCTGGTGGCCGTTGAATATAAAATGCCAAATAACCAAGTAGCGGAATAGAAAAATCTGGCCTGCCGAGCACATTTTTGTAATGCACAAGCTTGCCGTCGGCGGTGTCGTTGGCATCACCTTTGGTGCGGAATTTGAGTGTCTCGGTGCCGTCTTCACTGGTTTCAGTTACGACTTCATCGATGCGGTGTGTAACAACTGTATCTTCGTCGGCCATGAAGGTGACGACGTCGCCTTTCTCGAGCGTGCCGGCGTCAACTTTCTTGACATAAATCAGCGAGCCAACATGATAAGTCGGTTCCATCGAGCCGGACATCACGGTGTAAATCTCATAGCCAAAAAGTCTAAAAATAACGAGCAACACGGCCAGTACGAGCACAATTCCCACAATAATTGTAGTGAAAATACCCCAATACCTCCGTATAACTCGCTTTTTATCCACGTTTTTATTATATATTAAACTCCAGCTTTTTGACAATAAAAATGCCCCGCTTTTGGTTATAGCGGGGCGTGAGTGGGTGGCGAAATTAATCGCGGCGCTCCATGATGGACAGGATGCGCAAGAATAGGTTGACAATGTTCAGATAAAGTCCGACGCAAGCGTCGATGGCGTTATCCAACGTACAAGGATATTCTTGAGCAATCGCCCAATCGTAGCCGATATACAACGCGAACAGGATAGCAACCAGCCAGTCCCAGAATGTCGGCATAAATACGCCGAAAATCATGCAGATGATTTCCACGACAATGACCGCAATCAATGAGAAGAACAGGATTCTGCCCATTTTGCGGAAAATGTCGGGAAAGGCCATGGCGCCAATCAACATGACGGCAGTAACGCCAGCTGTAACCGTAGCCGCACGGATGATTAAATCGGGATTAACGCCCGCCAAGCATACGCTGAGCACGGCGCCCACCGGCAAAACCACCAGGTTATAGCCGAGGAAACTGATAATCGGATTATCGCTCTTGGCGCTCATGAGACCGCCGATGATGACGCAGATAATATAACCGATAACCAGTACGATTGGATTCATGGCCGTGAAGAAGCTGGACATATACTTGCAGATGAGGAAGTTCATCAAGAATCCGTAGAATAGCACGGCGCCGATGGTAACGTTGAAATTGAAGCGAGTAAACTCGCCGCTTGCTGCCTTTTTGCGCTCGCTGCTTCTATATTCCTGATTAAAGAACCCATTACTGGATTTTGGGAAATTGCCAAGCCAACTGTCGCGATGACTCGTACTGGAGCTGCGATTATGCTCCACGCGAGAGTTTTGGTAGGTTTCTACCCTACCGTCTTCGTGATACATTTTTGCCATTTTTCTCACCTCCGAATGAACTTTGTGGCGCTAGAACGCCCCAATAGTTCTATTATATCACAGATGGCGTAAAAAGTCAATAGAGCTTATGCTTGGCATACCAAAAAGCTCCCCTATATTGGGGAGCTTTTCGTGGTTTGACGAATTAGATTAAACGTTTTCTAATTCAGCCTCGGCAGGTGCTTCGGCTTCGGCATCGCCGCTAGCGTAGCTAGCAAGCGATTCGACGCCGGTACCTACAGGAATCTTGCGACCGATAATCACGTTTTCCTTCAAGCCCTTGAGGTGATCAACGCGACCAGAGATGGCGCTCGAGATCAAGACACGGGTCGTATCCTGGAAGGATGCAGCCGACAAGACGGAGTCGGAGTAGATGGAGACCTTGGAAATACCGAGGAGCATCTGGGTGAAGTCGGCTGGCGTCTTGCTTTCGGCGAGGACGCGAGCGTTTTCTTCGGCAACCGCAGCGCGGCTAACAATATCGCCGGTCACGAAGGTGGTGTCGCCTGGCTCATCAATCATCACGCGCGAGAACATCTGGCGAATGATAACTTCGAGATGCTTGGCGGAGATTTCATGACCCTGGGCGGCATAAATCGTGAGAATATCGTTCAAGATATAGCGCTCAGTTTCTTCGATGCCCTTGTATTTCATGAGATCTTGCAAGTTCAAAGAACCTTCAGAGAGACGGTCGCCCGGTTCGACGCGGTCGCCTTCTTTAACCGTAAGGGCAAAGTCGGCCGGGACGGAAACCTTGAGTGGCGAACCGGCGTTGGCAACGAGCACGATTTCGTCTTGCGTGAGCTCAGCTACGCCATCAAATGGAGCGATAATCGGCTCGGCGCCCTTAGCCTTAGAGGCGATAACAGTACCGGTCTTGACGCTCGCACCATCTTTGACCTTGGCTTTGCGGCCTTCAAGCTTGAAGTGCTCAGCCTTGCCTGCATCTGGAGTGACTTGGACGACATTGTAGCGACCCTCTTCCCAAGTGCTGACGACGCCAGCGATGGTCGAAATGTAAGCCTGACCTTTCGGAGCGCGGGCTTCGAGAAGCTCCTCAACGCGTGGAAGACCGCGGGAGATAGCACCAGAACCGGCCACACCGGAGGAGTGCTTAGTATCGAGCGTAAGCTGCGTACCTGGCTCGCCGACGGACTGAGCGGCAATCACGCCAACTGGTTCATGGAAAGCAACTGGCTGACGGGTCGACATATCGATACCGTAGGCCTTGCGCGGTACGCCATCATTACATTCGGTCGTAAGGACGCTTTGAATCTTCAAGCTATCAATTTCATCATCGGCTGCGATCTGATCAGCAACTTCGCGCGAGATGAGCTCGTCGGCTTCTAGGCCATACTTCTCGACTGCTTCAGCGGAGTAGCGGCCATAGATACGATCTGCGAAGCCGATACCAGTAATTTCGCTTTCGCTCTTGTAGATGCGGAAGCCTGGATCTTCAGCTTCGGTTTCAACCGTAAAGACGTCTTGCGACACATCGACGAGACGGCGAGTGAGGTAACCAGAGTCGGCAGTACGCAGAGCGGTCGACACCTGACCTTGGCGTGCACCACGAGTGGCGATGAAGGATTCGAGAGTGTTGAGACCTTTCTTGTAGCTAGACTTGACTGGAAGCTCGATTTCGCGGTTAAACACATCCACCATGATACCGATGGTTGCGGACGCAAGCTTAATGTTACCTGCGGAACCACGAGCACCGGAGTTCGTCATGATAGAAACGTTCGTATCAAGATGTGAAAGATTGTCTTTGACAAGCTTGGAGATTTCATCATCGACTTTGCGCCAAGCAGCAACAGTCAAGCGGTAACGCTCATCTTCAGTAATGAGGCCGTCTTCGTATTGTTGACTAATCTGCGCAGCGACGCCTTCGCCTTCGGCAATCATTGGCTCAACTTCTGGATAGTATGGATAATCGTCCTTAGAAGTGGAAACACCGGCGATCGTCTCGTATTTGAAGGAGAGGTCCTTGATAGCGTCAGCAGCTTCAACAGCAGCTTCGGCGCCGAATTGATTAAGAATGTCGGCCATCACCTTCTTTAAGTGCTTGCTATTCTGAACTTCGTTATCGTACGGGTAATCCTTTGGCAAAACTTCGTTGAAGAAGACGCGACCAAGGGTTGTATCGCGCTTAATACCCTTCGTGTGGACACGAATTGGAGTCTGAAGTTGAATGAGGCCCATATCGTAAGCGAGCTCAGCTTCGTAAACGCTAGTGTAAGCTTTGCGTTCGGTCTGTGCGGATGGTTTTTCGTAGGTGAGGTAGTAGCTACCAAGTACGACATCCTGCGTGATCGAAAGCACCGGAGCACCATCGGCTGGCTTCAAGAGGTTCTTGCCGGCAGCCATGAGCTCACGAGCTTCAGCCTGAGCTTCTTCGGAAAGTGGAAGGTGAACAGCCATCTGGTCACCATCGTAGTCGGCGTTGAAACCGTTAGCTACGAGTGGATGGAGTTTAATAGCTTTACCATCAACCAAGCGTGGTTGGAAGGCCTGGACGGAGAGACGGTGAAGCGATGGTGCACGGTTGAGGAGCACATACTTACCTTCAATGACTTCGTCGAGCGCATCCCAAATCACAGTCTCGCCCTGTTCGATCATACGAGCAGCGGAGCGGATGTTGTTTGCATATTCATTCTTAATCAACCAAGAGATGACGAACGGCTTAAAGAGTTCGAGTGCCATCTGCTTCGGAAGACCACATTCATTAATGCGGAGTTCTGGACCGACTACAATTACGGAGCGGCCGGAGTAGTCAACGCGCTTACCGAGAAGGTTCTGGCGGAAGCGACCTTGCTTACCCTTGAGGAGGTCGGACAAGCTCTTGAGTTTGCGGCGACCATTCTGAGAGTTAGCGGTGCGACCACCACGAGAAGCGTTATTATCGATAAGAGCATCAACAGCTTCCTGAAGCATGCGTTTTTCGTTGCGCTGAATAACTTCTGGCGCATTGAGGTCAACGAGCTTCTTCAAGCGGTTGTTGCGGTTAATCACGCGGCGATAGAGATCGTTCAAATCGGACGTGGCGAAGCGGCCGCCAGCCAAGGAAATCATTGGACGGAGATCTGGTGGAATGACCGGAATCACGTTCAAGATGAGGTCGGTCGGCTTAATGCCAGCAGATTGCATGCCTTCGAGTACTTTGAGGCGCTTCATGATGCGCTTCTGCTTTTGGCCCTTCGTGTTGTCGGCTTCTTCGTGGAGTTCTTCGATCATCTTGTCGAGATCGATTTCCTGGAGAAGCTTCTTGATACCTTCGGCACCCATTTCGACTTCGATGAGATCTTCGTAGCCCTCATCCATGTCTTCAAGGTTGCGGTAATCGACTTCGTTAATAACTGCGCCTTTGACGAAACCAGTAAGGATTCCCTTCTTGGTGCGGTAATCGTCTTCAAGCGTTTCGAGCTCTTTGGTCTGAGCTTCGGCGAGTTTCTTGATTTCGTCGCCTTCTTTGCCCTTGGCTTCCGCTTCATAGCGAGCTTGAATTGCTTGGCGAGCTACATCGGTTTGAGCTTCGAGGTCTTCGAGGCGTTTGTCGATTTCTTCCTGTTCGGTATTGATAATAATATAGGAAGCAAAGTAAACAACTTTTTCGATGTTTTTAACGGTAATGTCGAGCAAAAGACTAAGTGCGCTCGGCGTACCGCGCATGAACCAAATGTGAGCAACTGGCGCCGCTAAGGTGATGTGGCCCATACGTTCACGGCGAGTAATGCTCTTCGTGACGAGGTTGCCTTCCTTATCAACGGCAGCTTCGCGAGAGCGAACGCCCTTCAATTTTGGATCGTTTGGATTAATATCTTTGACTGGTCCAAAGATACGTTCGCAGAAGAGACCATCACGTTCTGGCTTCTGCGTGCGATAGTTAATAGTTTCTGGTTTTAAGACTTCACCGTAGCTCCAGTTAAGGATATCTTCCTCGCTAGCGATGCAAAGGCGAATCGAATCGAAATCGTTCGCGCTGATAAAATTATCTTGCCAAGCCATTATTATAGGTCCTCCCCTAGATCTGTTATTGTGTCGTCATCGACATCGAATGCGGCTTCGTCTCCGATATCGGTTGAATCATCATATTCTTCTTCAGCTTCGCCGTCGCCTTCGTAAATGGCGTCTTCTTCATCGTCATCTTCGGCGAGCTCTTCGGCATACTCCTCGCCGTCATCAACAAGTTCCTCCGGCGGTATTTCATCTTTTTGAGCGTAGATGACAGAGTCGTCACGTTGGCGTTCGACTTCTTCGGTGGTCTTTTCAATGACGCGGTCCGCATCGCGGGCGTCGCCATTATCGAGCAGGTCAACCTTAAGTCCGAGGCCTTGGAGCTCTTTCACTAAGACGTTAAAGCCTTCTGGAAGCTTCGGACCTTCGATAGGTTCACCCTTAATGATAGATTCGTAGGCTTTAGCGCGGCCATAGACGTCGTCAGACTTGATCGTGAGCATTTCCTGCAAGGTAGATGCAGCACCGTAAGCTTCGAGCGTCCATACCTCCATCTCACCGAAGCGCTGGCCACCGTTTTGAGCTTTACCGCCAAGTGGCTGCTGGGTAACCATCGTGTAAGGACCAGTCGAGCGAGCGTGGATTTTGTCGGCCACCATGTGGTGGAGCTTCAACATATACATCACGCCAACCGTAATACGTTCTTCAAATGGTTCACCGGTGAGACCGTCGTAAAGTTTGACACGACCATCGGTTTCGTAGCCGGCTTTCTTAAGCTCTTCAGAAATCGTTTCATCAGAAACTGAGTTGAAGGATGGCGTCGTGACGTGGTAACCAAGTGCGCGCGCAGCCATACCAAGGTGAGTCTCAAAGAGCTGACCGAGGTTCATACGGGAAGGCACGCCCATTGGGTTGAGTACGACATCGATTGGCGTACCATCTTCCATAAATGGCATATCTTCAACTGGTAGAATGCGAGCAACTACACCCTTGTTACCGTGACGGCCGGAAAGCTTATCGCCGACGCTAATCTTGCGAAGTTCAGCGACATAAATCTTAATCTGCATAATGACGCCAGATTTAAGGTCGTTGCCCTGTTCGCGAGTGAAGATTTTAACGCCGACAACTTTACCGCCATCAGAACCATTCATACGAACGGAAGTATCGCGGACATCTTTAGCTTTTTCGCCGAAGATGGCACGAAGGAGGCGCTCTTCAGAGCTGAGCTCTTGTTCGCCTTTTGGCGTAATTTTGCCGACGAGCACGTCGCCATTTTTAACTTCGGAGCCAACCGTTACAATGCCATCTTCGCCGAGGTGGCGGAGAGCAGCTTCGCTAACGTTTGGAATATCGCGGGTGACTTGTTCTGGACCAAGCTTAGTCTCACGAACTTCAACATCGAAATCGCGAATATTAATGCTGGTGAGTTCATCGTCTTGGACGAGACGGCTAGAAATAACGATAGCATCATCCATGTTGTAGCCACGCCATGGCATGAAGGCCACAAGCATGTTCTTGCCAAGTGCGAGCTCGCCATTAGCGATAGATGCGCCCTCGATGAGAACATCGCCCTTCTTCACCTTCTGACCGCGCTTCACGACAGCACGCTCATCATAACAGCGGTCGTCATTCGTTTTCATGAAGTGAATGAGGTTGTAAGTCTTAGTTTCCTTCTTGTATTTAACTTCGACAGAGTTAGAATCAGCCTTTACGACTTCACCATCAGCTTCAGCGTAGATAATTGCTCGTTCATTTTTTATTCAAAATTCTGATAAGTGCTAAATTCGGTAAAATGGCCGTGTAGCTCTTGCAAGGTATTTGCAAGGTTGGTCATATAGTAGCTGTTGCCCTGATAGTACTGACTAAGATCGGCATTTTCGACGTAATAGAGATATTCTTGGTCGTTAATTTCGTAGACGCTGAGCGTATTGCGATTAGCATCGACGTCGCTTTTGACGATCATGCCGAGATAGGCGGCCGGTTGAATTTGCCCATTATTGTCTAAGATTTCGCCCTGAACGTTGGATGTTCCCGTGTGATAAATGTCTTCGACGTTGCCCCAGATATAGAGTTTGTCTTTGCCAATGAAAGCGTAGCTGAAGTTCTCGATGGTTGGCTTAAGAATCTTCACGTTCCATTCTGGGATATAGATATAGGCGGTATCGGCCGTAATTGCGCTACGACGAATATAAATAGAGCTATCCGAAACACGGGCGATGTCGTTCTCGTCGATTGGGGTGGCATTCTTGATATGGTTGCCTTCAATGTCGGCGGTATAGAGCGAGACTTGCTTGCCATTTGGTACAGACCATTCAGAATTATCGCTGAACTTGAGCCAGCTCATAATAAGCGAGATGCCGGCGATGGCGATAAATAATAAGACGAAGATTTTAGTGGTTCTAGTAATGCTAGAGACGTTTTTATCATTGCCAGTGCCGAGTGGTGTCGGCGTGTTTGGATAGCTTGGATTCATATTTAAATTATAGCATGAGCAGGATGAGATATGTCGGCAAAGAAAAAATCCCAAGCGAATGCTTAGGACATTTTCATGGTGCTGGGAGTAGGAGTCGAACCTACGAAGGCCGAAGCCGGCAGATTTACAGTCTGATGCGTTTGACCACTTCGCTATCCCAGCGAATGTATTTATATTAGCATTTTTTGGGCGAGCTGACAAGCGGGTTACGCAGTGGAGGATTTGGCGCGCTGCTTGGCGCCGAGGTAATTGCCGATTTTGTTCTTCGTGCGCAAAGCAGCGCGCAACGCGGCCTGGCCACCGTATGATATTTTAGCGTATTGCTGTATGTTGCGCTTCGATTCCGGGTCGGCGATTACGGCTTGGCGGTTGTTTTTAATAATCTGCCAGGCCCGCTTTGAAATCTTTTCGAATTCTTTCGTGCGCGGCACGTCGGTGATGATATATATCGCTTCAGTAAATAATCGGTTTACGGCGGCGGCATGCAAGTCCGGGAACTTTTTATCAACAAATTGCACCGCCTCTTCGCAAAAGTCGAGTGCTACTGCGCGTTCTGGGCGGAAGTTGCGTACTTGCTTATTCATAGTGCCAGACGGATTGCTGAGGTAGAAATATAAGATTTGGCTGTTAAAAGCGGCCTTTTTAGCTTTCGCGAATATTTTGTATAGTATGGCAAGATCTTCGCAGATTTTACCAACCGGGAATTCAATGCCGTCAAAGAGTTGTTTTTTGTAGATTTTGCAGCACGGGCCGGTGGTGGCGTCTTTTTGATAAAACAAAGCTCTTAGGGCGTCCTCCGTGCTTTTTATTTCGGTCTCGTTCGTATCGCTAGAGTTGAGTGGGTGTTCCCAATCGTAAATTTGATAGCGGCAGACGGCCATGTCGGCTTTGGCTTTCTTAGCGGATTCATATAATGTCTCGACGTATTGCTTGTCGATATAATCATCACTGTCGACAAATGTGAGCCAAGCGCCGGTGGCGTTTTTTAACGCGGTGTTGCGGGCGGCCGCGTTGCCGCCGTTCTTTTGTTTGATGATTTTGATGCGGTCGTCTTTTGCGGCGTATTGTTCCGCGATGGCACAACTCTGATCAGTTGAGCCGTCGTCTACGATGATGATTTCGAGGTTTTTATAGGTCTGGACGATTACCGACTCGATGCAGCGCGCAAAATACTGTTCCACATTATACATTGGAATTAATACGCTGATTTTTTCGCTCTGCTTCGTCATGATGGTATTATATCATTTTTCATGTTTTCTCTGTTTTTCCGTGTAATAATGGTGGAGCCGCAAAATATCGTGGAGCTCGTAAATATCTTCGATATTTACGCTTCATCCTCGGAAAAGTAACAAAAAATGCAAGCATTTCTTGCTTGCGTTTTTCTCTCGGATGGAGCCGCAAATCAGACTTGAACTGATGACCTGCCGCTTACAAGGCGGCTGCTCTACCAACTGAGCTATTGCGGCATGATGTTAAATCGGCGCGGGCGCCGGCGCGATGAAAATATTTTAGATGATTTTGCGCTTTTTGGCAATCTTTCGCCGGCTAATGGCGATGTTTTAGATAGATCTTAAGAGTATTAATATCCTTGCGAAAGTACGCAAAGCTGACTGCGGCCACGACGGCACCGATAGAAATCGTATAGACAACTGCATGGATGAGCCAGTTTACAATTGTCCAGTCCGTGATTGGGTAAACTAATTGCAACAAAACAATCACCGCCGCTGTCGGAAGACACATAGCGAAAAATCTCTTCAAAAACTTGCGTAGTGGCCGGTTGATAAGATGGTCTCGGAGATACCAAATTTGGAATGCCGTGCGATAGGTAATTGCCACTACCGTGCCAATCGCTACGCCGAGGAGGCCAATCCATTGCACGAGGATTATTGAAATAACGATATTTAGAATCGCCTCGATATATGCATGTTTTGTAATGTCTTTGAATTTACCGGCGTTGTAAGCGAGGTTTACGTATGGCGAGCGAATCGCATAGATCATCTCGGCGATTATTATGAGCACGCCAAAGATCGGCTGATAATAATTCGTGTCGGTGATGTTTGAAGTATAAATCATCACAAATGGCGTAATTAGCAGTAACGCCACGCCGAACAATAAGAAACACATCGTAAACGTTAGATATTCGTAAAGGTCGAATTTGCGATTGAGCTCTTCTTTGTCGCCGAGCGCGTATAGATTGCCAATAGACGGCGAGATAGCGCCGGTGACGGCGTTAATCATCTTGCTAACACCGGCGGATACTAGACAATAAACGCTATAAACGGAAATCGTATGCAGATTTGTGAAAATTGTCAGCAATGTTACGTCTGTATTGGAATGAATGAAATATGCAATATTAATTGATAGCCCATCCCAACGGCTCTTGATGAGTTGGTTGTCGGGCTTAGCCTTTTGGTTGAGCTTGAAGAATTTCTTGACGGCGATATTAAAGATAATCGGCTGGATTAGATAAATGGCAGCTGAGCAAATCTCGACAAGATGGATGCTTGGGCAAAACCGAGTAATAATGAAGATTGAGACGATATCTAGAACGATGAGCAGAATTTTACTAAACGATATAATATATCCGCGCTTAGAGGCGTTGAGCAAGTTTTGATACGAAAGTGAGAAGCAGTATTGCGAGAACAATTTAATCGATAGAATCATTGTAAGTGTGCAGATAAAGCCGTAATCGAAGGTGCTATTGCTGAGGGCCGGATAGATGAATGCGAGACCAACCGCGTAGGCGATGAAAATATATGAAATGCGGCGGAAGAATCGGCGTGAAGTGAACACGATGGAGCTTAGTTTTTCGTTGTCGCCCTTGGCGATTGGTTTGTAGAGGCTCGCCATGATAACGCCGTTGACGCCGCCCTCAAGAAGCGAGATATAGTTCAAGAATTGACTAAGCGATGATACGAGACCGTTGGTTTCGGAGCCGAAGGTACTGAGGATGAGGCGCGGAAAAATGAAACCGTTAATAATCGTGACTATTTGCAGTAATAGACTTGAGAAAGTGTTTAATAGGCCGATGGGGAGTTTTTTCTTTGCCATGTTACTTCTTTATGTATGCGTTATATGAATGATGTGAGGCGCGCTTCTCTTTTGGTGGCAGTTGCATATAGTCTCCAAAAGTGGTGCGCAGAATTTCGTCGTAGCCAGTTGCGACGGACGCCTCGAGGCCTTCAAAAGGAAGCTTAGTATATTTCTTTAGGTTGGCGGTTTTTTGGATTTCTTTCCCGAGGCCGTAAACTGGCCAGTTGGAAATCATGTATTTTGTCTCTTCTTTCGGGAGGCTCTCCATGAAATCAAGGAATTTTTTAGTGTAATTATTCCAAAATTGTAAGTTGTGCCAAATGTAATTTAGGCGATATTTTGGATTGCGCGGCCAGGCGCTGTGCTCGGAATTGGTGGTATAGATGCCGGTGCGCAACTTAGTGATCTCGTCATAAATTTTTGCGTGCGTGCTCGTATCGTTCGGTACGTAATAATAAGTGAAGATATCGATATAAATGCCGTAATTTCTGATCGGTTTCTGATTGTATTCGTCGAGCACGGTTTGCGTGTCGACTAATTTGAGAAATGGATAATAATAATCGTCTTGCTCGCGCGGGTCGAGCAGAATGAAGCGCGTTTGCGGGTCTTTTTTAAAAGTGGTGATGAATTTATCGCGTTGATCTTCGGTCATAGCAACGTCAATATCGTCGTCCCACGGAATGATGCCTTGGTGGCGCACGGCGCCGATGAGCGAGCCGCCTAGTAGAGTGTATTTAATATGATGCTTATTACAAAAATCGTTGAAAAATTCAAAAATAATGCGCAGTCGTTGCTTGAGCTGGGCATCGGTGAGTTTCTTGCTAAGATTTGGCGAGTCGCTGTCTTTTGCCATACGATAATTATACCATGCAAGGTAGCGCATGGCGGTCTAGGCTAGATGATTTTGCGTTTTTTGGCAATCTTTTTGACTGGGCGGGCAGTGGTGGCGGTGAGTGGTGTTTTTGGGCTCATTTTGGTTGGGCGCGGCGCGATGGTTTTGGCGGTTTTCTCGGCTTTTTTGGCGGCGGCCGTGGCTTTCTTTTCGGCCTTCGCCGTAGCTTTGGCGGCCTTGGCGGCGGTCTTCTCTTCCTTGGTGCGGCGTTGAATTAATGGGAGTGCCTTGCGCTTAGCCTTTTCTTCGAGCTTGGCGCGTTCGATTTGGAGCTCTTCGATGCGATGTTTGGTAATCTCGACGTTTTCGAAATCTTCGATGTTCTCGTAGATTTCGAGGAGATGACGTAAAACGACGGTGCTAGGATTGAGACTATAGGCGGTTTCAAGAGCGTCGATAGCTTTATTGCGTTCGCCGAGCTTTTCGAGCGCCTTAGCGTAAGCAATGTAGCGGCCCGGCTGGTCGCCTTCAAGGTCGATGGCTTGGCTAAAAGCCATGGCAGCTTTTTCGTATTTGCCAGTTTCGAAGTAGATGAGGCCGACGTTGTGGAGGCTGGAGGCGTTGTTGTCGAGTGATTGGGCGATTTCGAAGCATTCAATAGCCTCTTTGTAGTGCTTTTCTTTGGCGTAAAGGATGCCGAGGCGGTTGTAGGCGGCGGCGTTTTTCTCGTCGAACTTCAAGATGGTTAGGAGGGCCTTTTCGGCCTTGAGCGGTTTGCGCTCTTTCATGGCGGTTTGGGCCAGGCTCCAGAGTTTTTTCATCTGCGGAGTTTTGCGAATTTCTTCTTCCTCATCATCATCTGGCACGGTGCTGTATTTTGGAACGAAAAACACGATGAAAAACGCGAATACAAGAATTAAGACTGCAGAAAGCATAACTGTATTTTAACATATTACGACTGCTCAGTCTAATTTCGCGCTTCTGCCTAACGCCAACTTTGTTGGGCGTAAGGCTAAAGCATCGCGTTGACGAGCTGAAGTTTAATATTGCCACCAGAGCTGAGCGCTTCTTGACAAGCGGTGAGCGAAGCGAGATGAGCGAGGAAGTGCGGATTGCCGGTGGCAAAATAGGATTTATAGAGAATGAGAATGGCGCAATCGACCACGGTGGCGGCACGGGCGCGGGCGTCGTCTTTGCCTTTTGCGATTTCGGCGGCGAGTTTTGGGAGGTCGGTCGGCGTAGACGCGATGTAGCGTTTAGCGAGAGCGGCGATGTCTGGGTCGGACGCGAGCGGATCAGCAAGCTTGGCAGCGGATGCTAAATAATAATTATGTGCGCGGGATTTAATAGTTGGCAAAATTCGGGCGCTGGAGCGGACTAGGAAGACAAAATGTACAAAATCGTTCGGCTCTTCGAGCGCCTTCAAGAAGGCATTGGCGGCCGGTTCATTCATCAGCTCTGCATTCTCAATCACAATCGAAAAGTCGGCGGACTGGCGGCCTTGGATGAGTGGCATGAGCTCGCGAATTTGGTCGATATTAATGACGTTTTTGTCGTCGAGTGGGCGGATGTGGAGCGAATTTGGCAAAATCGTGGCAAAATCGGCGTCGGGCAACTCGAAAATCGCAAAGCCGGCGCGGCGGGCGATATCGGAAACTTGGTCGGCGCTATTTAATTGCACGCTCAAAGTCCTCCGGTAAGTCGGCGGTGAAAGTCATGCGTTCGCCGTGCTCGCGGCCAGGAATAGTAATCTCGAGCGAAGCGGCGTGGAGATACATGCGGTCGGCCTTTGGACCCTTGGGATTATAAATCGGGTCACCGAGAATTGGGCAGCGAATGTGATTCATATGGACGCGAAGCTGATGTGTGCGTCCGGTACGCGGCTTAAGCTCAACGAGGGCTCGTTCTGTGCCGGCGCGGAGCACGCAGTATTCAGTCTGCGCTTCCCGACCCTGCGGATCTGGCAAAAAGGTGGTTGGGCGCTTGAGATTGCGCGCGAGCGGCACGTCAATCATAGCGTGCTTCGGCGCCGGCACCCCGCAGGTTACGGCAAAATAAGTTTTATGCGTTTTACGCTCTTGGAATTGACGCTGCAAATAACCGCGCGTGGCTTCGTCTTTCGCAACAATAATTACGCCAGAAGTATCGCGGTCGAGACGGTGCACGATGATGCCAAAATCATCAATCGACGGTTCGGCAAGATAAGCACCCTTTTTTATCGACAACATGCCGGCCGGCTTATTAAACACAATGACATTTTCGTCTTCATAAATGACCGGTGGGCGTTCGCCCTCGATTTTTGGCAATTCAAGTTCGAGTATGGCGTCTTCCTCAATTGGTGTGTTTGGCTTTGCGACGACTTCGCCGTTGACTTTGGCACGGCCGTCTTTAATCAGCTTCTGAATGGCGGCGCGGGAATGGCGCGGATATTGCTGGAGTAGCAAAATATCAAAGCGCTCAGTCGCGGCGGGTGCATCAGAAATGACAGTATCGAACGGAATATCGCCGTTGATTTTGCGGGACAGTTCTGGTTTGCTGAATTTTTTCGCCATATATTATATACTATATCATTTTTTGCGGTTTTTGCCAGAGTGGCGACCCTTTTCGAGGAGGACGCGGAACTCCCGAAGAGCGTCGTTATAGCGGGTGGATTCGAGTTGCGGGAAGGCGCGAATGATACGGCGTTGCTGATAAGTAAGAATTGTGCGAGCCTTTTTACGGCCGCTTTCGAAGCGCATCTCGAACGTACGTTTGCCCTTACGGATGAAGTTAATGAACTGCGAGGTGTGGCGGTCGAGGAATTTCTGATATTCCTTGAGAGCTTTGTTGAGCTTGATAAGGCTCTGGTTGGTAGTAATAATATCGGCGATAAATACGAAAGCTAGTAAAATGGCGAGGATAGTGCGAAAAGGCTCCGGCATGGCGGCGGTAATGGTGGCTATCGGCTGAATAATATATGGCATACCGGCGGCGGCGGCGCCAAAAATTAGAAAGCCATAGAGGCAGATGCGGCCATTAAGATTGAATGGCCGGTTCGAATAGTCCCACCAGCGGGCATGAAAAAGTTTTTCCATCGCAAACGAGGTGGCATATTCGAGTGCGCAAGCTAGTACGCCGCCGGCCAGAAAGCGCGTGGCCGGATCGGCGATATGGTTTGTAGTGAGTACGAATGCGAGTGCGCCCACGCCGTAAATTGGGCAATATGGTCCGTTCAAAAAGCCGCGGTTTACAAAACGATGCAGCGAACCGTAATACAAAATCACTTCCCAGAGCCAGCCGACGAAGCTAAAAATCAAGAACCACAAAAATAGTTCAACTGGGTTCATACGTTATCCTTAATATTATCGATAACATCGGAATAGAATGGCTTACTAAAGACTTCTTTGAAGCTACAGATTTTGTCGGCCACGGTGAGGATAAAGGTTTCGCGGTAGCGCGGTACGGCGGTGAGATTAAGCGGAAACATGTGTTTTTTGATCATGTCCGCCTCGACGGGGTTGATGCTAAAATCGTCAGCAGCATTCTTAAGTGCAATACTGGCGTGGCGCCAGCCGTGACGCTTAGGGTGGCTCCTGTCGTGCCAATCGTATTGGAAATAATCGTGCAAGAGTGCGCCGCGTACCAGCGAATAATAATCGAATTTCAGGTGCGATTTGCGCGCTAGACTAACGCACATGCAGGCCACGCTGATAGTGTGGTCGCGCATGGTGGTGTCGCCGTGTTGGATGTACCTGTCGCTCTGTTTGTGGCCCTCCGAAGCGAGCACATCGGCCCCCTTGGCGAGGACCGTGCGCTGAATTTGCTGTTTGCGGAGGGATTTACGCATTATTTGCGTAGCCCTACCGCCTTTTGGACTTGGTGAAGTTTGGCGTTGGCGACTTCGTTCGCGTAGGCTTCACCGCGCTGCATGATGGCCTCGACTTCAGCGTCGCTAATGGCGGCAACTTTGGCCTGGAAATCTTCAAGAAAATGCTGAACGCTGTCGGCGACTTTGTGCTTGAGGTCGCCGTAGCTAGTCTGGCCAGCCCAGTCAGCAATCACGTCTTGGATGTCGCGGTTGTTGAGGAGCGCTTCAATAGTGAGCAAGTTGCTGATGCCTGGTTGGTTAATCATATCAAAGCGAATGACGCCTTCAGAGTCAGTCGTGGCGGACATGATTTTCTTAGCGGCGTGCTGCGGATTGTCGTTGAGGCTAATTTTGCTGCGCTCATTTTCGCTGGATTTGCTCATCTTTTTAGCTGGGTCTACGAGACTGCGAATGCGGAGGCCTTTTTCGAGGTGCATGAATTTGACCTGGGCGCGTTCGTCGGCCGGTATCGTGAAGAGCTCCTGGCCGAATTTATTATTCATGCGGATGGCGATATTGCGTGCGAGTTCGAGATGTTGGAATTGATCTTCGCCGAGCGGGATGTAGTTGGCGTCGTAGAGTAAAATGTCGGCAGCCATCAAAATCGGATAATTAAATAGGCCGACCGTGACGGCGTCAGGATGCTCGGCGCCCTTCTCTTTGAACTGGGGCATGCGGCTAGCTTCGCCAAAGGGCGTGAAGCAGTCAAGGATCCAGCAGAGTTCGGCGTGGGCTGGGACGCGGCTTTGGCGGTAGATGTGGACGTTGGGATTATCGGTATCGAGGCCGGCCGCGATGTAGTATTTGATGCCCTTGATGGTATTAGCGTAGAGCTGGCTGTGGTCGATAGGTGTAGTAAAAGAGTGGAGATCTGGCACGAAGAAGTTGATTTGCGAATCGTGCGCATGCTCGTGCGAGAGGTTAATCATCGGGGTGTAGGCGCCGAGGAAATTGCCGATAGTTGGCTCTTCATTTACGCGTACGCCGGTTAAGATAGTTTGCATAAAGCAGGTTATCCTTTCATTATATCACATTTGGTACAAAAAGTCAAGCATAAGTAGAATCAGCAGGCTTTGCGCCAGTACGGAATAAAGGCGGATAGATAAATCATGGCTTTATTTTAGCACTTTTTGCCTTGAATACAAAAAGCTTACTGAGAATATAGTTCCCTACGATGATGATAATTTGGACGACGAGCGTGATGACGGCGACCCAGGCGTCCGAGTCGAGATGGAGGAAGTTGATAAAGAACCACATCAGGAACATTTCGACCAGAAGCGTGCCGACGCGGGCGGCGTAGAATTTGGCGGCCTCGAGTGGAATGTTCTTTTCGGTGCTCTTGAAGACCCATTTGCGGTTCATGAAATAAGCGGCAGTGACGGAAACAATCCAACTGATGATGACGGAAATTTGGAGTTGGACTTCGTTGCTGGCGTCGAGGATAGTGTATAGCAGCGCGTATTTGACGGCGAGTGAGATGACGGTCGTGAGGCCGCCCACGATGAGGTAGTTCGCGATTTCCTCGTGTTGGCGATAAATGGCGAGTAATTTAGCTTTAGTTTTTTGGATCATATTAGTATGTTATCCAGTAGAGTGTGTTTTGGTCAAATTTGAGACGTTCGGACGGCACGAAGCGCGTCAATTGTTCGCGGTTGTAATTTGGGAATACTTCGAATATTTCGTCGCCGTAGGCGCTTTTTTCGACATGCGCGTAGTTTTTGCCGGTGATTTTCTGGAGCCATGCCACATTAGACCATTCTGCGCCAGTGATGAGGTGGCTCGTGCTGTAACCGTCTGGGTGATTAGTGTGCGTGCGATCAAACATAACTTCGCCATTGCGCCCGGAATTGTATACGACAACTGTATCTATTGTATTTTTGCTCTCATTTTCGTATTGCTCAATTTGTTTACTGATTAATCGAAGTTCGTGAAGTTCTAGTTTGTTTGAGATTTGAATATCTGTTATGAGACCGGAAGATTGGAAAATATTAGCTGAGGTGAAGATGACTAAAAGTATGACTATAATGGTTTGAGCTTTTAACGTTGGTTTGTAGTATAGCGCCAAAACAAGAAGACCAGCCAAGACGGTAAAGTAAGTGATTAGGATGCGTGGCGCTAAATAGAAGCCGTCAGAAATAGCTCCATAGGCAACCGGCGAGATTAATGCTAGTCCGATAAATAATATGCCATAGATAATAGTTTTCTTTTCTCGCGTTTGGATTAGTTTAATGAGTAAGAAGATTACGGCGGCGGCTAAGATTATTATGAGAATGCCGTAGATATGGTAGATACCGAAGCCTCGCACGAGCTCGTCGAAGGCTACTCTAAGCACGTGCAGTAGTTGGCGAATTAGATGAAATGGCGACAGGTTCGATGTGGTGCTTTTGGCCTGTTCGACGCCCATGATTTTGCAGTAGGCAAAAACAGATATAAAATAGGTTGCCATACCGGCAATAATGGCGCCGATATGTTTAAGAAATTCTATGCCGAGCGTTTTGTTGATTTTGGCTTTATTTTTGAGATATAACACTATGGTGCCCAATACGAAGAGATGCGTATAGTAGCTTTGATAGGTACAAATAGTCGCGATTGAAAAAAGCGTCACCCAAAGATAACGATATTTATTTTTACCTGAAAGGAAATAAACTGCGAGCGCTGTGCATAATAGGGCTTGAGGATGGCTCGGGATCATAAATGCGAGCGACTCGACCATAAATGGATTAACTGCGATTAGTGCTACCGCCAGGAATAAAAGTATGCGAGTCTTTTTGTCGTTCTTTAAGTATCCGCAGAGTACTTGATAAATAATCGTTAATGAAATGGCGAGCACTATAAAATCTATTACGAAATAAATCCATTGGTTGTTTTCGTAGGTGAAGCCGAGTTTCGAAAGCGGTGCATGAATGAGCCAAAAAGTAATATTCCCCCACCGGCCATTAACCGACGTTGCGCCTTCGCTCATGAATTCGCCGAGGCTCATTTGATCGTATAGGTCCATGCGCAATACGTTATCGCAAATTAAAGTCTGGTTAAGTAGTCCGCAGAAAGCAACGAAAATTATCGCTAGGTAGCAAAGGAATACTTTAAAGACCGATGATTTTAGAAAAGCGGTTGCTTTGCTTTTGAAGGGTTGCGATTTTGAAGTTAACTTTTTGGCCTTTTTCATGGGCTAATTATAGCATAGCTAGACAAAGCAAGCGTTTTGCGCTATAATAATATCACCCTTGTGGGGCACTAGCTCATTTGGTAGAGCGCTTCCATGGCATGGAAGAGGTGAGGAGTTCGAATCTCCTGTGCTCCACCATTTTTGTCTTGCTCAAACTTTAGTCCAAAATCATTCTGTGGCTTAAAAGTGTTATTGCTTTTTCCTTTGGCGCCATATATAATTCTTCTTAAGAGTGTAGGGGTTATTCTACGTAAAAAATCGGAGTAACTCATGAGAAAGAAAAACAAATTACAAATATGTTTATTAGCTGCGATTTTAGTGACTGGACTTTTTATTGGCCATATTCCAACGTCTGCTGCTTCATCTAAAGTTCTAGTGGTTGATTCCGATAGCAATGGCACGATTTCGCTCGGTGATGAGTTTTGTCTTGGCGAAGAGTGTTTTTATGTGGTTTCAAATGACGATGAAAATGTGCGAGCACTGTCAAAATATAATTTATATGCCGGCTATAATGTGGTTGATGCGACTAACGACGATGAATTTATGGAGAAATTCCGTAAGGTGCGTAGGCGATTATGAAAAATAATAAACAATTTGTGTTATTAGCAATAGTTTCGATTATTGTACTATCTGTTAGTGTGTCTAACTCTGTTTTTGCGGCGGACGATTGTGCAATTTTGCTCTCGTCCTTTTGCGACGGCAATCTTGGCGGCTTACTAAGCTTGATTATAAATATCTTAACAGGCGGAGTTGTCGTAGCTGGTACGATTGGTATTGTTTGGACCGGACGGATTATTTTGACCGCACGCGACAATCAGAGCGAAGTCGAGCGCGCAAAGAAGCGTTTGATTGAAATTATTATCGGTTTAGCTGTTTGGTCGATTGCCTATGTGGGCGCGAGTTTCTTTATCCCAAACTTTAATGGCTCGATTGACAATCCGAATACCGACGGGTTGAGCTTTAGCGGTTCCGATTCCCCAAGTTTGCAAGATTTGTCGCAAATTAAGCCAAATTACGATACCGGTGGAAGTTCTTCTACGCCAAGCACGCCATCTAACCCATCAACGCCTAGTACGCCATCAGAACCGGGCACGCCAGTTACGCCAACGAGCGGGCAAAATTCTTACGGCGGTATGGATTATTTCTTAAACGTACCGCAAGGCGCAACTACGAATATGCCGTTGATGATTTGGCTGCATGGTAGCGGCGAGACTGGGCAGCCTTCTGTTGTCCGGAATTATTACCAAACCACAAATATGTTTGCGCGAAATGATTTTATCTCGCTCGTGCCGGTGGCGCCGTCCGAGAACTGGGAAAGCGGCAAACTTGGTACGCTGAAGGCGATTATCGATAATGTTGCGAACCAATATGGTGTGAACAAAAATAAGATTTATATTTGGGGATTTAGTATGGGTGGCCGTGGCACTTATTATATGCTACATACTTATCCGGGTTTCTTTAAGGCGGCGGTTGTAGTGAGTAACTGTTTCTACGGCGGCTCAAGCTATGCTAATATTGCGAAAACTTACGTGCGCGCGATTCGTGGCGAGTACGAGACTGACGATTATGGCACTTGTATGCAGAATGACGTGAATGGGATCAATGCCGCTGGTGGTAGCGCGAGCATTGAAATATACCCAGGCAAGGTGCACTCCACGATTAGCCCAGCTTTGAATTATACCGAGATATTTAATTGGATGCTGAGCAAGTAATCAGCGAGCTAATAAAGAGATAAATATAGCTAACTTCCCAGTACAAAATGTTATCCATGAAATATGACAATTGGTTGGCATAGGCAAAGAGAAAATGCAGACCAAATAGAATAAAAATGCCGCAAATAAGGCGCGGAAGTTTAGCATTTTTATTATAGAGCGAAATGCCGATAAGTAACATGGCGACGAATAGTGTTATGGCGAAGATTTGGTGCATTTGCGTGATTGCACTTTCGACTGGCAAATGTGGGCAAATGCTAAGGATTAGATAGCATAGGTTAAAAGTAAGTAAAAGTAATGTTTGGAGTAATTTCTTTTGGTGCAAAGCGTAGATTGTAAATAAAATAATCATGACTAAGTTAGTTATGCCAAAGAAGATACAGCTCCAAAGATTGAGCCCAACGTATTTGCTAAGTGTAAGAGTGGCGTCGCCCGTATAACCGGCGGCGAGCCAGTTGTAACCGATAACGGCAATGACTTCTATTGTAAATAATGTCAGGATAATCCAAAGTAGCTTTTTCATGTTTTTAGTATAATAGATTTGTAACATTTAGAAAAAGGTAATACTATGCAGAAAACCACATTAGTAATTATGGCGGCCGGAATTGGGTCCCGCTTTGGCGAGGGGATAAAACAGCTTACTTCGGTCGGGCCGAGTGGTGAAATTATTGTTGATTATTCAATTCATGATGCGTTGGAGGCGGGCTTTAATAAGATTATCTTCGTGATCCGCAAAGACATTCATAAAGATTTTGATGAAATTATTGGACATCGTATCGCAAAAAAGTGCGAGATCGAATATGCGTTTCAAGAACTGAGCGACTTGCCGAAGGGTTGTAAATTGCCGAAAGACCGCGTGAAGCCATGGGGGACGGGCCAGGCGGTACTGGCGTGCAAGGGGTTAATCCACGAACCATTCGCAATTATTAATGCCGACGATTATTACGGCAAAGAAGCGTTCGTAAAGGTGCATGATTTTCTAGTTGCACATGCTGATTCGCAATATGAATATTGCATGCCGGGTTTTGTGCTAAAGAACACCCTTTCCGAGCAAGGTGGCGTGTCGCGTGGGATTTGTTCGGTAGATACTGATAATCATTTAACTAAAATTGTGGAGACGCATAACATTGTAAAGCGTGATCCGCTCATGGCGATTTCAGAGGACTCCGGCGCGGAAATTCCGCTCACTTCCCTTGCGTCGATGAATATGTGGGGTGTGACGCCGGAATATCTCGATATTTTAACGGAAGGTTTTCCGAAGTTCGTGAAGTCGCTTGCGAAAGATGATATTAAATCAGAATATTTATTACCAACGATTATGGGCGAGCTAGTTGATGGCGGTAAGGCAAAGATTTCGGTGTTGCCGACGCATGATAAGTGGTTTGGCATCACTTATGCAGCCGATAAGCAAAAAGTGATTGATGAATTCCAGAAGCTAGTTGATGACGGCATTTATCCGTCACCACTAAACAATTAAAAAAATACCGCCCTTTGAGGCGGTATTTTGATGGGCTTATTCGTCTTCTTTTTCGATGATTGTATCTAGTTTACCTGTATCTTTATTGATATAGATTGCGATGTCGTAGGCGCGTTTGTAATTGCTATTGATAGCAATAATATCGACAACTCTTCCAGTCATATCGAGGCCTTTTTCTTCAATGACTTTCATGAATTCGTCTATGAATTTTTTGGCTTCTTCATATTCGTAGGTGCTAAGCATGCGAATATATTCATAATTTGCCGATGTGAGCTTGCGTACTTCGTAGACCGGTTTCGACTTTAGACTATCGGCTTTGAAGTATACTTTAGCGTAGTATTCGACGATATTCCGTAGTGTGCCGGTTTTATAAAACTCTTTTTCTTTTTCGCCGAAGTTTGAATCGACGACGGCTTTGTTGTTTTCGAATTTGACGTCAATTTGATATGAGAAATAATTGTTATCTACGGTTAATTTGCCGTCTTTTTCTTCAAAAGTAGGGTTCAAGAAATCGTAGCTGAGCTTTGTATAGTTCTTAAGATAGGTCTTTTTCTCATCGTAATCGTATGGATCGCCTGAGATGTCGGCGTGATTGACGAATTCATATTTACATTCGCCATCTTGATCGATGATAAGTTCGCGGTCGATGAATCCCATAATGCGATGGTCGCCGTCGTACAGGCAGATGTAAGTGTGGTCGTTATAATTTGTGACATACGATTCGTTCGTGTAATCGTTATCGTACGGCGATTTGTTAAGATTGGCCTTGTTGCCATATTCCTCAAAGGTATAAATACTCTTATTGGTTTTGTCGTTGCGGACGAGATTAGCGAAAGCTTTGGCGTCTTCACGCATGGCGTCTTGACGGCCTTTCTCGATATTTAAGAGGACTAGGATTATTGCTGTTGCGATTGCGCCAACGAGTAGCACAATACAGATAATAATGGCAACTTTTTTGCCGGTTTTCATCTTAGGCTTTTCTTTTAGTGTATCTGTTGTGGCAACATCGGGTACCCCTTGGACGAGTGAACCGTTGTCTTGGGCTGTGGGGATTGAAATGGCCGAACCCGATTCTGCAATTGGCTGCGCTTCTGGTACGATTGGCCCAGTGTCCGTAGTCGGGTTCTCTGGGACTAGTGGTTGATTGCCTTCGTTCATACTATTGTGCACCTCCGTCGCAGTAAAGCGGAACTTCAATCTTAATCTGATCGAGATTGAACCCCTGCTTTTTTGCCCACTCATTTACGTTTTTAAGTGCGGTCTCTTTAGTAGTTTCATCACCACACCAGTTAAGCGATAAGATGTAAGCTTTTTTAGTTTTATCGTAGGAAAAATGCGCATCAATGTCGTTTACTTTGAAACGATAAGGTAGTTTTGATGGCAATATAGAAATATCTTGGTCAAGAACTGGAGTCTTGCTTGTGTCGTAGTTTAATACGTCGCCGCGTGCGTCTTTGACATTTAGTTTATATTGGTCGTCAGCAATAATGAGTTCAACTTTGAATCTTTCGTTTTTGTCCGATTGGACTTCGAAATAGTATTTTTTGCCATCATCTTTAGCGGTGTCTTTGCGATAATAGATGGTTTGAAAAGATGGATATTGTAAAGTAAAGAAATCGATTAATTTGTTGCGCATCTTCGTATAGACGTTTAAGTCTATATTTAGCTCTTTTTGAACGCTAGAGAGGCCTACGATGTCTACGCCTGCTGCTTTGTTGCCGCCTGTCTCTTGGGTGTTTACAACTTCTCCTGATATTGCGTCCACATATGAATAACTACTGTTGTTGTTGGACGCGGCTAGGTAATATACACCAATAAATATTAGCGTTATTAATATGCCGATGCCCAATACGCTGAGTACGCGTACCGTATCTTGATTTCTGCGTGGTCTTTTTTCTTCCATTTTATTGCGCCTTTATTTTCTTAAATGTGCCCATATTTGGATAAACTTCGCTTGGATCCCATTCTTTATTCCATTTAGTCTCTTCGCAGCTACCGAATGCGGAGTTAGCGAGAAGCCATTTACCGTCGCCGGTGATGCCACGTACGCCAATACAGTGTCCACCGTTACTGAATGGTTCTGGGCCACTACCGCAAGTCCAAATCATCCAGCCATCTCTTAAGGCGTCTGAGACTTGTTCGACCGTTGGTGAGCCCATATCTTCGGCGTGGATACCAAAGTGTTCGCCGATAGTTTCCGGTAACGCCCAGCTACTACCTATACCATTTCCATTTTCGTCGCAAGCATGCATACCTTGTTGTCCGGCATAGAGACAAACTTCGTCTGGTAGATATTCTTTACCGGTTAGTCCGGATGCCATCATGGCAAATGAGGCGCAGCCACAACCGCTAGTACACACAGTACCGCCGCAGCCGCTATCGTATGGAGAATTTGCCCACCTTTCGTCGCATTGCGCGTAGCATGGTACTTCGGTGACGGTTCCGCGACCGCATTCGCCGGTGCCCATGAATTTCGAGAAGAGACTTTCGAGCTTTGGCCAAATGTTGCCTGGGTCGGTATGGTCATTATCTGGCGCATGCATGTGGCCGAGGACGCCTTGGTATTCTTGGAAGGCGCTCACGGATAAGCGACTTTCTTTTGTCCAGTCGACGCTAGTTTTGAGTGGAATGCCGGTTTCGGCGGAGAGTGCGACTAGGAATTTAGCGAGGTACTCCCACTCTTCTTGGCCGTAATTATTTTCATTGTATAGATACCATTCGCTGTTTGAGTAGCTTGGCGAAGAGAAGCCGATGATTTCAATTTGAATACCAGCGGTATTATCATGCGATGCGATGGCATCGGCCGGTTTCGTAATCGGATAATGTTGGTAAACCTTCTTGGCCTTCATATTGATGGTAAAGTGTGGCGGATAGCCGCTGCCGTTGCTATAGATAGCTTCCAAATCGCCGCCAGCATCGCCGCCTTCGGTGCTATGGAGAAGGATTTTGTTTGGACCTTTGCCGCCACCCTTTGGCAAGTCGGTGATAAAGTCGCCAAGGTGCGCCGAGTCGCCAGAACCGCTGAGGACTTTCTTTTCATAACCTTCAAAGCCGCTTGTAATCCAGCCATCAGTCCATTTGACGCTTGATTGAGCAACGGTAGCATTGGAGCTTGTACTGTTGCTGGCATTTTCGCCGATGGCTTGGGAAAGTGCTTCCCAGTCCATGTGATCTTGGAGATAGGCGAATTTGCGATCTTGCATTAGATTTAGATCATAATGTCTCACGGCTGCGTAGCCATCGCTTCCCCAGCCGGCTTCGATAATTGTAAGGTCATCGCCGTTTACGGCTAAGACAACGCCGGTGTGGCCAGCCGTGCTGGATGCGTAGGTGCTTGGACCAGAAACGCTAAAGATAGAGAATGGACGCGGCTCTGTGCCGACTTCGAGACCGTAGGCCGATAAACCTTCTGCAACATCTACGCCGTTGTGGCAAGAAATGCAACCTTTTTTACTGCCGCCTGTTAAAATAGATTGGCCTTCGACGTCCGTAAAGAGTTGCACGAAATAAGTACTCATACTGACGCAGTTCCACTTTTTGAGCGATGGTACCCATTTATCGTCATTGCTGGAGTCTTTAAAGTGGGCGACGATTTTTTCAGCTTGTTCGTCGGTGAGGCCGCCAGAGACATTTACGGTTTCTTCACAATCGCAATCGTCGTTTTGGCCGTCGGTGTCATGCTTAGTCATGCCGAGGCCTTCAATAATGAGGTCTGCAAATAGCTCGGCTCCTTTAGCGGATGGATGGACGTAATCATCCATATTGCCAGTAGGGTCTTTGCTAGCTTCGCCTTTCCAGTCCATTAAGATAACTTTTGGATTTTCATCGGCGGTTTTCTTGAATAATTCGTTATTTGAGTTGTATGTATTAGCGTAGTCGCGGTGATAGTTTGTTAATAATATGATGCGATCGCAACTCGAAGCGAGCTCAAGCAAGGTATCGATGTCTTCTTGCGTAACATAGAAGCCTTCTGCGCCGTTATTTGACCCAAGTGCGAAGACGAGGTTCTTGCGAAGCTTGCCACTTTCTTTTACGCTTTTTAGGATATCGAGACCGTTAGTATTACTTCCCTCGCCGCTAACATAATGGAAGGATTTACTGGACTGGACGTAGTAATCGGCATTTGGAAGGCGGGTTTGATAGTAGCTTTTGCGGATAGCAGAAATAGAGTCGCCAATCCAAGTGACGTCAGAGCCGTCGCCGGAATAATTACCGTTACCACCTTGGCCGTTGCCGCCACCACCATTGAACGTGCCGCCATCGCAGTCGATGTTTAGAGAATGCGGCTCTGCGTCAATCTGTTTGTGGATATCGGATAAATCTGGATAATCGCCGCCAATTGGGATATTTTGTTCCTTGGCAAGTTCGGCGGAAGTTGGCCAACCGTTTTCGTGTGCGATTTCGTCAGCGAGGTCGGTCCATTGCTTAACCACTGGCCAATAGACGGTCTCGTGATCGGCGCATTCAATTTGCGGGCAGTAATGTTCAATTTCGGCCATGAAGAAGCCCTTATAATCGAAATTGTTTGGGTCGGTGTACTGGAAGGCATCCGCGTAAATACCATTTCGCATAAAGTCGACCATAAAGCCAGCAATCATATTTTGGATACTACGATACATCGACCAGCCGCCGTGTCCTGTAGTATAACTATCTTCTGAGCTGTCGATATTATAGAAATGACTACTGCCGTAGGTTAGGCCCATCCAGTTATAATAGCCTTTATCCGCTACGCCACCATCGACACCTGCTCCGGCGCCTACGTTGGATTCCATCACGGCCTGCGCGAATGGTAGTTCCCACGGCACGCCGTATTGAATTTGCAAGTTCATTGCTACGACTGCGTATTGTTTGACGAAGTTGCGGAATCTTTCTTCAGTACTGTCGCCTGTCACCTCGCCGCCGCAGTTGCCGGTAATGTTGTGTCCATTTTTGCACGCGTCCGGGTCGTAGAACATGATGTTGTTTGCGGCATAAAGATCAAGGTCGGCGTCAGAAAGCGCGGCGGTCGTTTTAGTAAAAATTGGCGATTCAAAGAAGATGGCTGCAATTATGATTGCGGCGAAAATTTTCGCAATTTGTTTTGCGTTATTTCTTAATAATTTGATAGTCGTCATAATTGAACCCTTTTTCTTTTAGTAGCTCTCTAGCGGTATCTACTTCGTCGAAGTTGTCATAGACAAAAAGACAGACAACTGCGTTGCAGGCTGCCTCAGTAGAAGCATTTGAGATTACCGTTTCATGGTATAGTTGCTTAGTTTCATTAGCTTCGGCAATGGAGAGATTTTGAACTTTGCTAATTGGGAGATAGTTCAAGATGTTTTGGCGCTTTTGCGATTCGGCTAGATATTTGAGGCCTTCTTCGTTTGTTGCAGTAAGTTCAATGATTTTGTAGTCTTTTTTATTTTTGTCGTAGACAGCATAGTCGCCGTCGACCGGTTCAAGGAAATCATGAATGAGAAGGTTTGAGTTGGCATTAAGTTCTGCCTCGTACTCTTTAGTTTTAAAACCGTCGGCCTTGATGGTGATTTTCACCTTTCCCTTCGGAAAGGAACGATAAGAGCCGTTTTTGTAGTTTTCGCCATTAATCGTAACGATGGCGGAGTCGCTTGGGGCGACCAAGATATTAATTTTTGATGATTTTAAAATATCTAGAATAATAAAAATTAATGCAACGACTGCAATTAGACCTAGAACAATTGCAATGTAGCGCTTTGGATGCGCCTTAAACCTCTCTAACATTAATTTTATTATAATGCATATGGCAAGTTTTTTCCAACAAGATTCTTCGATGTGTGACGTTTCGATTAATAAAAAATATCTCCCTGTAAGGGAGATATTTTTGCTGAGGCGTATTAACGCTTGCTGAACTGTTCGCGTTTGCGAGCGCTGCGGAGACCGTAGTGCTTGCGTTCCTTTTCGCGCGGATCACGCTTCATGAGGCCGGCCTTCTTGAGAATTGGGCGGAATTCTGGGAATTCTGCCACAATTGCGCGAGAAATGGCGAGCTTAATGGCGTCAACCTGGCCTGCGAGACCACCACCTTTAACTAAGATGGTGATATCGTATTCCTTTTGCTTCTGAGTCATCGCGAGCGGATCAGTAATTTCAGCCATCAAGGTTTTGTTGCCGCTGAGGTATTCCAAAGCAGGCTTATTGTTGATGGTGATTTCACCTTTACCCTTGTAAAGACGGGCAGTTGCGGTAGCAGCTTTGCGGCTGCCGTCGCCGTAGGTGTACTTAGCAGTCTTAGCTGGCATTACTTAATCTCCTTTGGCGTTTGTGCCGTGTGAGCATGCTCGGCGCCCGGGAAGACGCGGAGGCGAGCTAAGCGATCGGCTTGAAGTTTATTCTTTGGAAGCATACCCTTCACTGCTTGTTCGATGGCGAGAGCTGGATCTTTCTCGATAACTTCAGCGAGAGTGAGATCAGTCAAACCGCCTGGGAAACCAGAGTGACGATAGTAGTGCTTGTCGGTCATCTTTTCGCCGGTGACTTTGAGGTTCTTGGCGTTGATAACGACTACATAGTCGCCGTTGTCGGTATGTGGGGTGTAGGTAACTTTGGATTTACCTTGTAATTTGTCCGCAACCACAACAGCGAGCTTGCCGAGCGGCAAGGTAGAAGCGTCGATAATCCACCATTCGCGACTAACTTCAGAGGATTTTTGGCTATAAGTTTTCATACTTATTTATCCTCCTTTTTAGCTGCCTTAGCTGGAGCTTTGGTAGATTCTTCTGCGACTGGCTCGGTAATTTCATCTACGAAAGAGATTGTAGCCATTTCGGCGTTATCGCCACGGCGGTAACCGGTGCGCTCAATTTTGAGGTAGCCACTGTTACGCTTAACTTGTGGGGCGATATTGTCGACGAGATCGTTGCCGATGAATTGATCATCCAAGCGCGCGATGACGAGACGGCGGGAAGCCAAATCGCCTTTCTTTGCGATGGTAATCAACTTCTCTGCTGGGCGACGAATTTCTTTGGCCTTAGCTAAGGTAGTATTGATTGACTTATATTTAAACAAGGAGCGCATCAAACCGCGTGTTAGTGCAGTACGCTGGTCGTTTTCGCGACCGAACTTGCGCCCTTTATATCCATGGCGATGCATTTAGACTTTTAACTCCGTAAGTTTTTCGCGAACCTCATCGAGAGCCTTAGCGCCGAAGCCCTTCAACTCTTTAAGGTCGCTTTCTGATAATACGACGAGATCGCGTACGGTATGAATGTCATTGTTAATCAATGCATTGGCGGTACGTGCCGACAAGCCGAGCTCCTCGATTGGAAGCATGAGGCCAGATTCGTCTTCGGCTTTGCTTGCGGTCGGTGCTGGTGCGGATTCGACCGTAGTGCTACCGGCAAGCGCTTTATATTGGTTTACTAAGATAGCGGCAGCCTCTTCGAAAGCTTCACGTGGGGTGATGGTACCATCGGTATCAATCGTGAGCGTGAGCTGTTGGAGGTTAGTATCTTGACCAACACGAGTGTTCTCAGCATTGTAACGAACGCGAAGTACTGGCGTAAAGACGGCGTCGAGAGCGATCATATCGCTATGGATGCGGTCTGCGCTAGATTGTTCGATGCTGAGGTAGCCACGACCGGTGTCGACAACCATGTCCATCTTCAAAGTGAATTTTGGATCATCAATGTTGCAGATAACCTGTTGTGGGTTGGCGATTTCGAGCTCGGCTGGGAGTTTAATGTCGCCAGCGAGGACGGTGCCAGTGCCTTTCTTTTCGAGATGAATCTCGACTGGGGCGTCGGAGTGAGACTTGATATGAATGTTTTTAAGATTCAACATGATGTCGACGGTGTCTTCGACGATGCCTGGAATGGCACTAAATTCATGGGTGGTGCCTTCAATGCGGAAAGCAGTGATGGCTGCACCTTTAATACTGGATAGAAGAACACGACGGAGGGAGTTACCAAGAGTGTTACCGTAGCCGTAGTAAAGTGGCTTGATAACAAAGCTGGAACTGTTCTCACCAAGGTCCTTGATTTCTGCTAGTTCTGCTTCGTGAATAACTTTTGTCATAGTTCTCCTTTAGCGTGAGTAATACTCGACGATTAATTGTTCGTTGATGCCCACCTCAGCTTCTTCGCGCTTTGGCGTACCAGTAATTTCAATTTTCATTTTCTTAACGTCGGCTTTCATCCAAGACAATGGTGCCTGGCTAGCAGCACCAGCGACGTTAGCAAGATTTACGAAATAGCTGTTTTTCTTTGATTTTGGACGAACTTCGAGGACATCGCCAGGATTGAGACGAATCGATGGGATGTCGACGCGCTTACCATTAAGCGTGAAATGGCCGTGAGAAACGAGCTGACGAGCGGCGCGACGGGTGGTCGCAAAGCCGGCACGATAAACGACGTTGTCTGCACGACGTTCGAGATATTGTAAGAGTAATTCGCCAGTCATGCCTTCGGAGCGTTGTGCTTCGCGCATGAGTTTAGCAAATTGAGCTTCGAGCAAGCCGTAAATGCGGCGAACTTTCTGCTTTTCGCGGAGCTGAGTCAAGTAAAGGCTACCACCGCGTACGCGCATATCTGCGTGTTGACCAGGAATACCGGTCTTCTTTGCCATGATTTTCTGTGCTTTTGGAGCAAGCGCATAACCTTCACGGCGAGATTGCTTACCAATAGGTTGTGTATCGCGTGCCATTACGGTTTCCTCTCTCCCTTCGGACGGCAGCCGCCGTGTGGAATTGGCGTCTTGTCCGTAATGCTGTTAATAGAAATACCCATCGTGCTGAAGGCGCGGATGGCGCTATCGCGACCAAGACCGATACCTTTGACGAAGACATCGACACTATTCATGCCGTGATCGCGTTTGGCAATTTCGGCAACTTTTTCGGCGGCGATTTGGGCTGCGTAAGCAGTACCCTTCTTAGAACCGCGGAAACCGTTAGCGCCAGCGGAAGAAGCGGCGAGGATTTCGCCTTTCTTGTCGGTAACGCTTACGATAGTGTTATTAAAGGTTGCTTGAATATGCACTTCGCCAGCTTGTACGATGCGTTTGCCCTTTTTGCCTTTAGCTTTTGGGGCTGCTGCTTTTGGCTCCATCTCGGGAGCTGTATTGACTGTTGTATCTTCTGCCATAATTTACTCCTTTGATTAAGTCTTACTTGCTGCTTTTGGTTGAGCGCCGCCGACGGCGATAGCTTTACCTTTGCGAGTGCGCGCATTCGTGCGGGTGCGCTGACCGTTGACTGGTAAACCTGCCTTGTGGCGGAGGCCCTTATAGGAATTAATATCCTTGATGCGTTTGATATTGTTTGTTACGAGGCGCTTTAGGTCACCCTCAACGGAATATTTGCTAGAAATAATATCGTTAAGTTTCTGTTCCTGAGCCTCGGTGAGATCTTTCACCCGAGTGGTCGGCTCAATTTTAGCCGCCGCAAGGATGGCTTTGCTAGTGGTGCGACCGATACCATAAACGTAAGTAAGTGCAATCCACACTTGCTTTTCGCTTGGAATCGTAACACCGGCGATTCTTGCCATGCTTAACCCTGCCTTTGTTTATTCTTAGGTTTCTTCTTGTTAATGATACGAAGCACACCTTTGCGGCGCACAATGATATCATCAGGGCTGATTTTCTTTACACTAGCACGAACTTTCATGTATTGAAAATTACCTTTCTGAAAGCATCGGTTCTAAAATGCCCGGATAATAAAATATCCGAGAGTTTTTAGTTTTCTCGCTTTCGCTTAAATTTAATCTTTTTGGCGGTAGCTGATGCGACCCTTTGTGAGATCGTAAGGGGTCAATTCAACATCCACCTTATCGCCTGGCACGAGACGGATATAATTCTTACGCATTTTACCCGACATGTGAGCGATAATAATATGGCCATTCTCAAGCTCCACGCGGAATTTAGTCCCCGGTAGGGTTTCAACAACCTTTCCGGAAAGCTTAATAACTTCCTTCTTACTTTTTGCGCCAGCTGAAAATTCAGCGTCTCTCTTGGCGACTTTTGTCGGTTTCTTGTGACTAGCCATAAATTACCTCGTCATTGTATCAAAAAAAGCGCGAAAAGTAAAGCATATTTCACGCTTTTTGTAGAGTTATTTTAAGACGGCGCGCAGCATTACGATCGATTCATATTCGTTATCGTCTTCGCTGGCGCGCACTGTAACGAGGCTGAGGGTTTCTTTATCGTCAATACAACGTTGGACGCCGCTGAGCTTATTGCTTGCTTCTGATGCGTCAATAATTTGCAAATCTGCCACGGTATAGGTAAATTTTTCACCATCGCCACGTTCGATAGTGATTTCGTCGCCATTTTCGAGGCTGTCAAGATTGGCAAAAATGCCAGGTTTGGTCTTGCCGCGCGATAGGCCGCTAATTAAGATGTCGCCACCGGAGCCAGGCGCACTAGAACCTGAAAACCACGCTGCATCGTAAATGATATTTGGCATTGGTAAAGTATTTAGATTGACGGCCGATTCGCGTACGCGAGCATGAACCTCAAGGCGCGGAATGTCGATATAGCGCGGGATATTTGCGCCGGCTTGATATTCGGCTACTTCCTCGGCGGTTGGTTCGAATTCTGATGGAGACAAGACGGTCTCGATCTTAGTTACGACAACGTCGGTCTTGGCGCGAGTTTCGTTGCTTTTGTCGTGGTAATATCCGCGTTCCCAAATGAAGACCTTAATAAGGCCAATGGCTATTATCGCTACTAGTGCCCACCCTAGTATCTTGCCGATATTACTTAGTCTGCGATCTATTTTGAGTGCCATTATTGATAATCGTCGTATGTTACCATTAGTGCGCGTGAGTTAAGTTGACGCAAGTTTTCGAGAGCGACAGTGACTACGATGAGAAGTCCCGTACCGGAAATTGATAAGCCAAGTGGATAACCGAGTGTGACGATGAAGATATAGTCGACAATATAAGGCAACATCGCAATAAGGCCAAGTGCGAGCGCACCAAAGAGGTTGAGGCGATTGACGACCTTATTGAAGTATTTCTCGGTCTGTTTACCAGGGCGCACACCTTCGATGAAGCCACCTTGTTTTTGGAGGTTTTCGGCGATTTCTTGAGCGTTAAAGACGATGCTGGTGTAGAAATAGGTAAACATTACAACTAGCAAGAAGTATAGCACTGGATAAATGAAATCGGTTCCCTGAATACCGATAGCGGCATCGTAAGTAGATGCGCTCGGTGCGGAGAACCAGGAAATCATGTTTGCGGCGATGGTACTATTTGGGTCGGCTTTGAGAATGAGCTGACCGATGAAAGCTGGGACGGATAGGAAAGCGACGGCAAAGATAACCGGAACGACGCCGGCGGCAATGAGTTTGATTGGCATGATAGATTTAATACCACCATAGGCACTGTTGCCGTGGACGCGCTTAGCGTAATTGATAGTAATAATACGTTGCGCTTCATTAATCTTAATAAGAATATAGATAACTATAATGAGACCGACGGTGAGGCCAAGCATAATGAAGAACATGGTTGGATTAACCGGAATATTGAGCCAACCGAAGAGGTCGAGCGTGCCTTCTGATGTGTCGAAAAGCTGTTGCGTCATCGAGGCAAAAGTGCGCGGGAAGGCAGAGACGATGCTACAGAAGATGACCGTAGAGATACCGTTACCGATGCCTTGCTCAGTAATGAGCTCGCCGAGCCACATTAAGAGAATGGAGCCGGCGGTCATGGCGGCAATAGCGAGCGCCCATTCTTGGAAGGTAGGGGCGATCGTTCCGGTAGTACCGGCAGCGAGCACTTCTTGGAATAAGATATAGATATATGCAATTGATTGCAAGATGGCAAGAGGTACGGTTAAGATGCGGGTCCATTGGCTGATTTTGCGACGGCCAGTTTCACCATCGTTGTTTAACTCTTCCATGCGCGGGATGGCTTTCGTAAGTAGTTGCATAACGATGGATGCGGTAATATATGGAGACAAGCCGACAAGAATGATGCTGAAGTTGGTTAAACCGCCACCGGAAATTAAGTTGATAAAGCCGCCCAAATCCGTGCCGGAGATGAGATTATCCACTGCTTGGCGGAAGGTTGTTGCGTCGCCGAGTGGGACTGGAATATGTGCGAGCAAGCGGTAAGCAATCAAAATACCAATGACTGCAAAGATGCGCTTGCGCATGTCCTTGTTCTTGAAGGACCGGAAAATCGTCTTAAAATTCATGATACCTCTTATTTACTCTTATTATATTATCATAAAAAATACCCCCTGTGTAGCACAAGGGGCACTTTTTGTCAGAATATTTAATTATTCTTCGGTAGATTGCTTTACACGAGCTGGAGTTGCAACTTTCTTGAAGCTGCCGCCGGCTTTCTTGATAGCTTCGATAGCAGATTTGCTAGCGAATTGCGTAGAAAGATCGATTTTGGCGGTAACTTCGCCGCGAGTGATAACCTTGACGCTAGCGTATGGATTAGCGATGAGGTTAGCTTCGGCGAGAGTAAAGTTGTCAACTTTGCCCTTAAGGCCGTTGAGATTGTCGGTATAGACAACTTGAGCCTTGGCGTGAATACTCTTGAAGCCTTTGAGCTTCGGGATGGCTTGCATAATTGCGCGCTGGCCACCCATGAAGCCTGCTGGCAATTTGTGATGACCAGTACGGGATTTTTGGCCCTTGGTGCCACGACCGGCAGTCTTGCCTTGGCCGGCGGAAATACCGCGGCCAACGCGCTTGCGATCAGCGTTCTTCGAAACGACTAATTCGTTGTATTTCATTTATTTATCCTCCTTTTTGGCGGATTTTTCGGCTTTCTCAGCTGGAGCAGCTTTCTTTTCAGCGCCATTCCATTCGGAGCGTGGAACTTGTTGCTTCAAACCTTCCATGACGGCGTAAGCGATGTTGGCCTTGTTGGTGGAGCCGAGAGACTTGGAAATCAAGTTCTTGATGCCGGTAAGACCAATAATTGAACGGACGACACCGCCGGCGATAATACCAGTACCAGGGGCAGCCGGCTTCATGAGGACATGAGCGCCAGTAACTTTGGTTTCAACTTCGTGACAGATTGTTTCGCCATTCATGTTGATGGTAATCATATTCTTCTTTGCGCGGCGTTCAGCTTTTTGGACGGCGCTTGTGACATCGTTGCCCTTTGCGAGGCCGACGCCAACTTTGTTCTTGTGGTTACCAATTGCTACGAGAGCCTGGAAGCGCATACGGCGACCGCCAGCGACGGTGCGAGAAACGCGGTTGATGGAGATATTGACGGAGTCAAACTCTTTCTTGGTTTCTTCGGCTGCGCGGCGGTTGCGGCGATTGTCGCGACGGCGACCGCGGAATTCGCGCTCGGCTTTCGCTTCTTTGGCAGCCGCAGCTTCGTTCGTAAGCTTGGTAGTACCAGCTTGGTTGATGACTTTTGGTTGCTTCTTATCCATATTAGAACTCCAATCCTTCCTTGCGGGCGGCATCAGCGAGAGCTTTCATGCGACCTGCATAAAGGCGTGCACCGCGATCGAAAACAACCTTTTCAATCTTGGCTTTCTTTGCTTTCTTGGCAATTTCTGCACCAATATAAGCGGCGAGTTCGGTCTTGCTACCCTTTTGCTTGCTGCCAACGGTGGTGGCGTAGCAAAGGGTGTTGCCCTTATCGTCGTCGATAATTTGAGCAGAAACATGCATGTTGCTGATATTTACGCTAAGGCGTGGGCGTTCAGCGGTGCCATGAATCTTCGCACGGGTGCGATTCGCTCTAAATTCTGCTTTCATGGTTTATTTCTTCCCTGCCTTACCGGCTTTACGAATAATTTGTTCATCTTCGTACTTGATGCCTTTACCCTTGTATGGTTCTGGCTTCTTGAGTGCACGAATTTCGGCGGCAACTTGGCCAACCTTTTGTTTATCGATACCAGACACGGTGATCGTCATCTTATCAGTCTTAAGCTCAATACCTTCTGGGGCTTTATACTTAACTGGATGCGAAAAACCAAGTGCCATCTCGATTTCTTTTGGACCACCAGAAAGGCGGAAACCAACACCGTTGATTTCAAGCTTTTTCTCGAAGCCCTTAGTGACGCCATTGACGGCGTTATTGAGAAGTGCGCGTTGCAAACCGTGCCAAGCTTTAGATTTTGGCTCGTCGTTGCTACGCGTCACGATGATTTGGTTACCCTCGACTTTCGTCGTGGTATTTTCCTGGACAGGAACCTTAAGCGTGCCTTTTGGACCAGCGACGGTAATTTCCTCATCGCCGACCGTAATTGTCACGCCTGCAGGTACCTCTACAGGTAGTTTTCCGATACGACTCATTGCGTTCCTCTTTGTTAATATTATCTCGGTAATTTTATCATATCTCGGCATTTTTTGCAAGAAAAAAGCTGGGCATTTAGCCCAGCGCTGTATCCGGAATAAAACCGGTGGAGATGAATGATTCGACAGACACGACGTCATCTAAGAAGAGTTCCCAGAAGGTAGCCTGGACGTACGCGCTGCTAGCGCGGAAGATGCGCGGCCAAGTGCCATAAATGGCGTTTTTGCCCATGCGCATATAGCGCTCCCATTCGGCGTCCCACTTGACGTGATCATCTTCGTAGATGACCGGGCAATGCCCAATGACGGAATTCCAGGCGTCGTGATCGCTTAAGACAACACGGTATGGACTAATGTCTAATGTGATGATGGCGTATTTTTGGCCAGCATTCCCCCAGGCGCTAAAATCATCGTCGTTGCGATACCAAGCCCAGATGGGATATTTGACATCGTCGGGCGGTTGGCCGATGCGCTCGGCCATTTGGCTGGCGAGCCAGTCGTAGACGTCGCGGAAACTGAACTCGTCGTAGTCGCGATGTTTGGTCAGCTTGATGTTACATACATAGCGGCCGGTCTTTTGCAAGATTTCCCAGACGGGATAAGGTTGAATTGTAAATAATCTTATATGAATCACCCCCTTGTAAAAGATACGTAGTTTTTGAACTATCTTACTATTATATCAAATTTCTTATGTTTTGTCAATAGCGCATGAGCTTATGCTATGATAGAAACATGAAAGACATCTTTGGCCAAGAATATCAATATGATAGCGAAAAAGGTTTTTCGAACTTATCTTATGGTAACGAAAGTCCTTGGGATAGTTCGAAAGAGCCGCCGAAAGATAGCGAGGATGCGCCCGAGTCATCCGACTATGACCAGCCTGAACCAATATGTGATGTTTCGCAGCCGAAATCGGAATCGAAACCGCAGCCGCAACCAAAAACCCCGGATCAGCGCACTAAAAGTAGCGAGACTAGTCCTAACCCTAATAATGTCGAATCAAAGCCTGCTCTACATCCGTCTTTTGGCGATATTTATAAGAGATTTCATCAAAACGATCAGTATAGCCAAGCGCGACCGAAGCCAGAAAATGTGCCTCCAGCTCATATTCCAGAGAATTTGACCCAGATTTCTTCGTTAGATGAGCTGCGCGATGCGCTGGAGAATCCGCTGGACGATGGACGAAGTCTACAAGATGCAATTGACGCTTTTTCGAGCTATGGCAATTATTATATGGCGTTGCAGAGTTCTGGCGTAGAACGCAAAGTTTCTGGTTATTATGATACGGATGCGCGGCGCCGATTCGAAGAAGATATGTTTGCGCGTTGGCGGAAGAATATCGAAGACTTGACGCCAGAAGAGATTCAGCAGCAAATCGCTAACGGTAAAGGCTATTATCAGAATTATGCTAGTATCCAAAAATTGCTTGAACATTATAAAGATCGCGATATCCGTACGCGGGGTGACTTGGATCGGAATTTGCGCCAGGATTTTCAAGGCCAGCCCGACAAGCTTGACCAATGGCTAGATTTATTAGATCGATACGGCTTCGTGCTCGACGATAACTGGGAGCACATTAAATCACGCTACGTTAATCTACGCAAGGAAGAAAGGATCGACGTAAAGCATCGCTTTTATCTGAATATCGACTCTACCGCGGTTGACGAAGTGGCGCGCGAGCTCGTCGGTGCTTATGAAGATGCTAAGTTGCCGTATTATTTTAAATTTGATAGTTATGGTGCGCGGCGCGATACGATGGTCATTTATACTTCGGATGAGAGCGCGGTCGATAATTTGAAAATAATTCAAGATTTAATTCGTCGCCGGCCGGATTTAGCCGAACATTTGCGTGAAGCGCCAGTGTTGACGGGTAAAATTGATGGCATTATTGGGTATGGCCCAGAACCAGCAACGACGAAAGACGCGAATGGCAATGAACAAAACCATTCGTATTCGGAAATTCGGGCGAATATTTTACAGTCCGCTATTAACGAAGTGAGCGAGGCTTGGTTTAAGGAACATTGGGACGACGAATATGAAATTGATGGTGCAAAGATGTCGATGCGTGAGCATTGTGATTATGCTATGCTAGACCACATCGTCGAAATGCGTATGCGTACGCATCATCGACTTTCGGAGAAAAAGACTCCAGATGAAGTGTATCAGTTTTGCGGTTTTAAGCCAGACGAGATTCTGCCTGGCGGAAAATATTTTCACGAGCTCGAGTCTGGTATTAAAGCTCATCGCAAAGGTATGAGCGGTGAACGATTTGAGGTGGCGCTGGATGGCCGCAATAAAATATACGTATCTGAAGGCGATTACCGAAACGCGCGCCACGCTTTGGTAAAGAAAATCAGTCGGATTGATTCGGATTTTAATATCAAAGTGCGCGCAAAAGTAGACGAAATTGCCCGCCAGAATGGCGTGGATCCGGCGAAGTTTTGCTTTGATTTGCCGGCGGCCGCCTAATTTATTTGGAATATTTAATGATTTTGTAGCACAAGTCGTCTTGCTCGCCGCTTTGAAGTGTTTTGCGATGATAGTGCTTCTTATTAAAGCGTGGGAAATAAGTATCCGCTTCTGGACTAGCATCAATTTCGGTCAGATAGAGATTTTTGGCGTATGGCAAAAGCTGGGCATAAATCGAACCACCACCGATTACAAAAATTTCTTCCGAAGAATCGATATTGTCTTTGATGTATGCTTCTAGGTTGGCGACGGTCTGGTCGGCTCCTTCGACTGGTTCGCTCGAGACGACGATGTTTTCGCGGTTTTTTAGCTTTCCCGGCAAGCTTTCCCAGGTTTTGCGGCCCATGATTACTTTGTGGCCTTTGGTGGTTTCGCGGAAAAATTTCATATCTTCTTTGATGTGAAAAATAAGGTCGTTACCCTTGCCGAGGGCGCGGTTTTTACCGATGGCTGCAATAATACTAAACATATTACTCCGTAACTGGCATTTTAATAGTGCCGAGATTTTGATAATTTTCGAGTTTGATGTCTTTGAGCTCTTTGGAATTGTCGAATTTATAAAAATCCTTAATTTTCGGATTAAGCCAGAGTTTTGGCGCCGGCGGGAGCGTGCCATCTTTTGTTGCTTTATCATAGCGATCGATTTGTTCGCGAATGCCGTCAATCTGATTTTCGTAGATATGCGCATCATTAGTAATGAAAGTGAATTGACCAGGGCGCGCGCCGATAGTCTGCGCAATTAGATAGCAAAGTGTGGCATACTGCACGATGTTGAACGGCAAGCCGAGTGGTACATCGGACGAACGTGACGTGACTAGCAGATTAAGACGGCCGTTAATGAGGTTCCACTGCGAATTCCAAACACAACTCGGTAAGGCGGCGGTCGAAAGCCATTCGTTTTGCCAGAGGCTCATGACCATGCGGCGGTTACCGGGGTTGTTTTTGAGGGTCTCAATGAGGTTGCCGATGAGGTTATAGCGGTTCACGATCCAGCCGTAGGCCGTACCGATAGTGTGCGCAAAATTTTCTTTCGGTTCGGCGGGGTGTTCTTTGGCAAAGATCTTATTAATATTACGGCCCTGGTATTCGCCTTTTTCGGAGATTTCCCATTCGTTCCAAATCTTGACGCCGCGTTCTCGCAGCCAGCGCACGTCATTAGATCCTTTTTGATAGATCCAGAGAATTTCGATGATGGCGGATTTGAAAGCAACCTTCTTTGAGGTGAGGATTGGGAATTCTTCTTCGAGGTCGAATTGTAAGACTTGATGTGGCAAGCGGATAGTTTTGGCTTCCGATGAGCCCTGAGCGGTATGATCTGGAATGGCGTTAGAAGCCGCTTTGCTGCGACGATCTTGTTTTTTATAGTTCGTTATCTTTTCGCCACTTGCTAAAATACGGCGGCATAAATCAATATATTGATCGTCAAACTTGCTCACAAATCCTCCTTTTATTAGAGCTATATTTATTATAGCAACAAAAATATCCCCATTCAGGGATATTTTTGCAAGTTTTAATTACCAAACTTTGACGAGAATCTCGCCACCGAGCTTATTCTTGACGGCTTCTTGACTAGTCATAATACCTTTGCTCGTTGAAACGAGGACGGTACCGCGGCCAGATTTGACCTTTGGAATTTCGCTGACGCCGGCGTAAATGCGGCGACCAGGGGTGGAAATTTTCTTGATTTCATTGATGCGAGCAGCTTCACCTTCTTTGTTGATGACAACGTGGAGGATGCCGCGTGGCTTTGCATCTTCAACTTCTACCAATTCGAGGTAGTGAGTCTTCTGTAGCTTGTCGGCGATAGCAAATTTGAGTTTGCTGGTAGGGACGCGAACTTCGGTCTTACCGACTGCGATAGCGTTACGAATACGCGTAATCAAGTCAGCTACAGGATCAGTTGTTTGAATAGACATACTTCTTCTCCTTTCCTTACCAACTACTCTTTGTTACGCCAGGGATTTCGCCCTTGCTTGCTTTTTCGCGGAAATTAATACGGCTGAGGCCGAAGCGGCGCATATAGCCACGTGGACGGCCATCAAGCATATCGCGGTTCTTGAGGCGGGTCGGGCTGGAGTTGCGTGGCAACTTCTGGAGACCTTCGAGGTCGCCGGCGGCCTTAAGCTCTGCGCGCTTGGCAGCGTATTTTTCATACATTTGGCGGCGTTTTTCGTCGCGGAGGACAGCAGATTTCTTAGCCATACTACTTTGCCTCCTTCTCAAACGGCATGCCGAATTTCTCTAACAATTTGTAGCTCCCTTCAGGTGAACCATTCTTAATGACAAAAGTAATCTCAAGACCGTGCAATACGGCGGCGTCTTCGAAGGAAATTTCTGGGAAGACGGTCTGTTCTTTGAGGCCGAGGCTGTAGTTGCCCTGAGCGTCAAAGCCTTTGCGCGAAACGCCGTGGAAATCACGAACGTGTGGTAAAGCGACGTTAATTAAGCGATCGACGAATTCATACATTTTGTCGTTGCGAAGGGTGGTCATGTAGCCAACTGGGGCGCCCATGCCTTTGCGAATCTTGAACTGAGCAATAGACTTCTTCGCTTGGCGACCGACTACGGCTTGGCCGGTAATCTTAGTCAAGGTGAGTTCTACGGTTTCAGTGAAGCGCTTGTCTTCGCGTTTCTTGCCAACACCAGAGGTGACCATAATCTTGTCGAGTTTTGGCACCTGGTTGATATTGTCGAGCTTGAGCTCTTTCATCAATGCCTTGGCGATCTCTTTGTTATAAAGAGTCTTGAGGCGTGCTTCATATTTAGTTTCGGCCATTATTTAATCTCCCGATTATTAGCTTGGCGGGCGATGCGAACGGTCTTGCCGTCTTTGTCTTTACCGTAACCAACGCGGCTAGTGTTGCCAGCCTTAGCGTCAATAACGAGAGCAACTTTACTTGCATCGATGCCGACTTGAATATCTTTTTTACCGCTGGCGCGATAAGCGCTGCGGCGCATGTGACGGGTGCGGTTGCCGACGCCTTCCACGAAAACTTTGTTTTCGGCTGGAAGAACTTTTGTAACTTTACCGGTCGTGCCTTTGTTTGCACCTGAAATAACTTTTACGGTGTCACCAGTCTTAATACGAGTTCCCATATTATAGTACCTCCGGAGCTAAGCTGATGATCTTGGAGTAACCGAGGTCGCGAAGTTCGCGTGGAACTGGACCAAATACGCGGGTACCCTTTGGAGTCTTGTCGTCGTTGACGAGAACTGCCGCATTGTCGTCGAAGCGGATGGTGGAACCATCTGGACGGCGAATAGTCTGGCGAGTGCGCACGATGACAGCACGGACGACGGCTTTCTTCTTGACGTTACCAGTTGGGGATGCATCCTTTACTGAGCAAGTCACGATGTCGCCAACGTGTGCGTAGCGGGCGCGAGTGCCACCGAGAACACGGATAACGCCAAGTTCCTTAGCGCCACTGTTGTCGGCGACCTTCAAACGTGTTTCTTGTTGAATCATTTGTTATTTCTCCTCTTTCTCGTCACTTTCGACCTCAGTGACTCCTTCTTTAAGCTCGACTTTACCGCGGCTCTTCTCGACAATCTTGACGAGTTTCCAGGTTTTAGTCTTGCTGTATGGGCGGCCTTCAGCGATTACAACAGTATCGCCTTCGTGCGCTTCATTCTTTTCGTCATGCGCAGTGTATTTACGAGTTTTCGAATACTGCTTCTTGTAGATTGGATGCGTCTCACGAGAAGTGATTACGACAGTAATTGTCTTGTCACGCTTGTCGGAGGACACAACCCCTGTTAGTGTGCTTGCCATTACTTATCTCCTTCCGTGGCATTAATCTGCGTTAAGATACGTGCAATTTCCTTCTTCAAAGCTTTGATGCGATGTGGGTTCTGAAGTGTCGAACCGAGACCTTGCTGAGCGATGAGGAGTTCCTCACGCTTCGCTTTGAGTTGTTCGTCGAGAGGAAGCTTGCTTACGGTCTTAGCTTCTTTGATAGCTTTCTTTTCAGCCATATTAGAGCTCCTCTTTCTTTATAATTTTGCAACGAACTGGAAGTTTGTGGCTGGCGAGGCGAAGCGCTTCTTTTGCCTGTTCGTCGGTCACATCGGCGATCTCGAACATAACGGTACCAGCTTTAACTTTAGCAACGTGGAATTGTGGTTCGCCCTTGCCGCTACCCATCTTGACATCAAGAGGTTTCTTGGTGACTGGGGTGTGTGGGAAGATACGAATCCAGATTTTACCGCCACGCTTAACGTAGCGGGTGATAGCTTGACGAGCGGCCTCGATCTGGCGACCGTTGACGCGTTCGTTATCAAGGCTCATGAGGCCATAATCGCCGAAAGCTACATAGTTGCAGCGAGTGGCGGTGCCTTCGTTTTTGCCTTTGCGGACCTTGCGGTGCGCTTCTTTGCGTGGTTGAGTAAGTGCCATAATTTATTTCTCCCCCTTATAGATCCAAACTTTAACACCTACGATACCAGCAATCGTCTGAGCGTGCTCGACGTAAAAGTCGATGTCGGCGCGGAGAGTATGTAGAGGCACGGAGCCTTCAATAAACTTTTCGCGGCGGGACATTTCAGCACCATTCAAACGACCAGCGACCTCAACGCGAATACCTTTCGCGCCAGCGTTCATCGTAGAGGCGCATGCCATCTTGACGGCGCGGCGGAAATTCATACGTTTACCAAGTTGGAAGCCGATGTTTTCGGCGACGAGCTTAGCGCTGAGTTCTGGTTTCTTAACCTCTTCAACATTAATGCGGAGAGGCGCGCTAGTAACTTTTTCAAGTTCTTTCTTGAGTTCATTGATACCAGCACCTTGCTTACCGATTACGGCACCAGCTTTGGCGGTGCGGATAGTAATGGTAGTAAGGTTTGGGCTGCGCTCAATACCGATGCGATCGATAGTTGGGCGGCTCTTGAAGCGATTCTCAATCACTTCGCGAATTTTAACATCTTCGATGAGCCAATTCTTGAAGTCTGCCTTGCGGGAGAACCACTTGCTGCTCCAGTTTTTATTGACCTGGAGACGATAGCTAACTGGGTTAACTTTCTGACCCATTACTTCTTCTCCTTTTCTGCTTTCTCAACCTTGGCGGCTTTGTCGGCAGTCTTCTTAGCTTTTTCTTCGCCTACGACCTCAACGAAGATGTTGGATGAAATCTTTTCAAATGGCAAAGCGCGACCGCGGCTTGCTGGAACATAGCGACGCATGCGGTTACCGGCCGTGACCGAAATGCGAGAAATCGCGATGGTCTTGGTATCGATATTGCTGTTGTTGCTAAGTAAGTTAGCATTGGCGGATTCGATGGCTTTGCGAACAGCCTTGGCGGCGCGGCGCGGCGTATTCTCGAGGATTACGACTGCGTCGGCGACGTAGCGGTCACGAACGAGGCTGGCAACAATGCTAACCTTGCGTGGTTGGCTGTCAACGCCCTTGATGTAAGCATGTGCAGTTTTGGTAGCCATAGATTATGCTCCCTTCTTTGCAGCTGCTTCAGCGGCTTTCTTGCCGCCATGGCGCTTAAATTTACGAGTTGGGGCAAATTCACCAAGTTTGTGACCGACCATGTTTTCAGTTACGAATACTGGAACATGTACGCGACCGTTATGAACAGCGATCGTGCGGCTAACCATTTCTGGTGAGATGGTAGATTCGCGAGCCCAAGTCTTGATAATAGTGCGGTCTTCAGCGGAAAGTGCTTCGATTTTTTTCTGAAGCTTGGCGTCCACATAAAGGCCCTTCTTAAGAGATCTAGACATAGACTATTTCCTCTTTCCTTCATGACGACTGCGGACAATCATCTTGTTAGTTTTCTTATTATGACGAGTACGGTAACCCAAAGTGAGCTGACCCCATGGCGTGCGTGGAGCTTTGCCGGAACCGTGGCGACCACCGTCACCACCACCGTGTGGGTGATCCGTAGCGTTCATCACTACACCGCGTACCGTTGGGCGGATGCCTTTGCGGCGCTTGCGACCGGCGGAACCGATCTTGATGTTCTGATGCTGAACGTTACCAACGACACCGATATTAGCTTGGCAGGCTACGAGAACCTTGCGCATTTCGCCAGATGGCATGCGGATGGTAGCATAGCCGTCTTCCTTTGCCATGAGCTGGGCGGAAGCACCGGCTGCGCGCACCATTTGTGCACCGCGACCTGGAGTTAATTCGATTGCGTAAATTTGGGTACCAACTGGGATTTGTTCGAGCGGAAGGCGGTTGCTGGTCTCGATTGGAGCTTCAGCGCCGGTCTTAATCTCGGAACCTTTTTCCATGTTAGTGTCAGCGAGGATGTAATAATATACACCGTTTTGATCCATTACGCGAGCGATACGTGCGCTGCGGTTTGGATCGTACTCGATTTCCATAACCTTAAGGGTGAGACCTGCTGGAAGGTTGTGGGTGAGGATACGATAATGGCGTTTGACGCCGCCGCCACGATGGCGAACGGTAATGCGGCCAGAATTGTTTTTACCAGCTTGTTGTTTTTTGCTCAATACCAAGCTCTTCAATGGTTTACGTGTAGTAATCTGATCGAAATCTTGGGTAGTTTTCTGACGCTGAGCCGGCGTGGTTGGACGATAAGCTTTAATAGCCATTATTTATCTCCTTTCTTGTCGGCTTTTTTATCAGTAGCTTCTTCTTCAACTGGTTCTTCGTCGAAGACTTTGATTTTGTCGCCTTCTTTTAAAGTGACAAAGGCAATCTTCTTATCTTGGCGATAAGTGGTGCCAGGATAGGCATGACGACCGCGGCTAAACTTGGTAGCTTTGCCTTTGCGGAGCGTGACGCGAACGGAAGTAACCGTTACGTTGTATTGCTCGGAAACTTGTTTAGCGACCGCTTGCTTGCTAGCGTTCGTAGGAACGATAAACATGTAAGCGCGCTTGGTTTCTTCGCGATAGGCTTTTTCGGTTTGAATTGGACGAACTAACATTACGCGTTCTCCTTTCCGATGAGCCAAGCTTCGATAGCTGGCATGGCAGCTTCGACGATAATGATTTCGTCGGCATTTAGAATATCGAAGACGTTAAGATAGGTTGGGCGAACGACCTTGATGTTGGCGATATTGTTAGTAGCACGAACGATCGATTCGGTCTTTTCTGGAACTACGACGAGGTAGTTCTTGCCGCTTTCAATCTTAAGTTCTTTGACGGCATCTTTAGTTTTGCCGCTTTTAGCGTCAAAGCTAGCGATGGTCTTGACAGCCTTATCAGCGTTTTGCATGCTGAGGGCTTGGCGAATGGCTTGGAGTTTAGCGCTCTTGCTAATCTTCTTGGTGAAGTTTTCCTCACCGGTGCGGCCGAAGGCAACACCACCATGACGCCAGATAGGGTTACGAGTCGAACCAAAGCGGGCGCGACCAGTACCTTTTTGCTTCCATGGCTTCTTGCCACCACCACGAACTTCGCCGCGCTTGAGAGTCTTAGCGTGGGAGCTGCGGGAATTGGCGAGATAGGCATCGTAAGCGAGTTTTACTAATTCGTGGTTGTCGACGGAGAGACCGAAGACGTCTTTATTTAATTTAGCGTCTGCCATATTAGTCCTTTCCCTCCACCATTACGAGACCTTTGTTTGGACCAGGCACAGCGCCTTTGAGACCAATCAGGTTGTTTTCTGCGTCGATGTAGGAGACGACGAGGTTTTTGACGGTTACGCGATCGTGACCCATGCGGCCAGCCATCTTCTTGCCCTTGAAGACTTTCTGTGGATACATGGAGCCGATGGAACCAACCTTACGAATGTCGCCCTTAAAACCGTGCGTATTGCGGGATTCTTGGAAGTTGTGGCGCTTAACAGTACCAGCAAAACCTTTACCCTTGCTCGTGCCGGTAACTTGTACTTTGTCACCGAGCGCGAAGTTAGCGACGGTCAATTCGCTACCGAGAGTAACATCGGCAGGAATTTCCGCGACGCGGAACTCACGAATGTACTTAGGGTTGATATCTTTTCCGGATTTTTTAACGTGTCCGGACACGGCCTTGCTCAGATTCTTACCCTGACCAAATGCCAATTGCACAGCGCTATAGCCGTCGGATTCGACAGACTTAGTCTGAGTCACCGTGCATGGGCCGGCTTGAAGGATAGTTACAGGAGTAACTACACCGTCGTCGCCGATGATCTGGGTCATACCAATCTTGGTGCCGAGGATGATTTTCATCTGGGGTCCTTTCCCATTAAAATCATTTGGCTTCTGAGTGGTATCCGGACTCTCAACCGGACCGTACCTCTTGCGCCAAAATGACGTGATTTGATAATATACGCGTCTAATTTTATCATAAGTGGTGCTAATCTGTCAAACATTTTGCGCCGACAAAAAAGCCACCCTACCCGGGGTGGCGATTTTGCAATAATAATTACATCTTGATTTCGGCATCGACGCCAGCTGGCAAAGAGAGATTTTGCAATGCATCAATCGTCTTTGGAGTAGCGTTGATAACGTCAATAAGGCGCTTGTGGACCTTCATTTCGAAAGCTTCACCACCAGTCTTGTAGACGTGTGGGCTCTTTACGACGGTAAAGGTGGAGCGCTTGGTTGGAAGAGGCACTGGACCACTTACTTGGGCACCGGTACGGATAGCGGTGTCAACAATTTGCTTGGCGCTTTGGTCGATCAAACGATGATCATAAGCCTTCAAGCGAATGCGAATTTTAAGACCTTCGGTCTTGGCTTTTTCTGCCATTGATATTCCTTTCTGCTTTTCGTATAACCTCAGATAGCATCTAGACGTGCCGTCCATGAGTTTTTACGAAACTATTATTATGTTTTATGAGATTATTATGCCAAAGTATCGCTAAACTGTCAAGAAGATGGAGATAATATAGATGCCAAATAGTATCAGCGAACCGACGCCGCACAAAACTGCAAAGATAACGCGGTCCATGTGTTCATTGTTGTCTACTTTATTGACGAAATTTTGCGGATTGTCTGGGTCGATATAGAGGTCGTATGTCTTACCAAGCTGAACTTTGCCATCTTCTTTACCAACGGTGCGAATGAGGATGATTTTTTCGCCTTCATATTCAATTTCGTAGCTCGGATGATATGGCGCGTTTGGAATATTCTCAGGCCAGTCTGGGTCGGTGAGGCTAATACATTTGCCACGTACTTTGACGCGACACTTTTTCTGGTGACGATGGACGGCGATGGCCGGAATAGCCATGAGGCCGGCGAAAAATAGCAGCATCAAGGCCATGCCGAGAAACATACTATTACCTGGAACTCTACTCATGCTTAAATTCTACCACATCTTCCGTTAAGACTCTGGGTCGAATGAGAAGGCAATAATTGCCACTCCCATGAATACTAAAAAACCGCCGATGAAAAATAGGATGTTTCGGCTTGATTTATCGACTGGATCATAGTATTCGCCGAGATTATTTGGATTGACATAGAATGTACGCTCTTCGCCCTCTTCGGCTGTCACGCCGGCGAGATAGACATCTTTGCGACCATATTCGACCGTCCGACCGTTCACGGTGCCCTCCCAGATCGGGTTTTTAAGAGATTCGTCGCCGTCTGGCGAATATTCGATGCGGATGCACTTTACTGCGACCGGTTGTGTGCAGATTTTCTTTTTCTTATTCGCGCGAATGACTGGGATGAGCATTAATATAATGCCGCCAATTATGAGAAAAAATGCAGGCATTAATGTAACCATCATGGCATAAATAAAGATATCTTCCATGCCTTTATATTAACATAGGTACAAAAACTCCCCCGGACCAGCCGGGGGAGAAAATTGTCAGATTTACAGAGAAATTAGGCGAGATTCTGGATTTTCTGGAGATTGCGCGATACGGTGATATCGATATCACCATCGGGCCTCTTGAGTGCATGAACGACGTATCCGGATACGCCAACGAAACCGACGACAATTTCGTCGGAAAAGTTGGTGTCGATGACGATATTATTCCTAGCTTTGACGGAATAGTCGTTCGTAAGAATAATCTCGTTTCGCTGGAAATCTTCAGCAAGCTCTCGGACGAGTTGGCTCTCACTGAGGGCGACGACTGCGATGACGATTTTTCCCTTAATGGCGTTTAGTACTACCGCAACATCTTCCGCATTAATTGGATAGAGGTTGACGCCTTGCATTGTTATGAAAAGGGATCCGTAGCAGTGTACGCGCTCGATATAGCCTTTACCGAGGGTTGCATTTTTGTGGTTCGGCGTTTTGGCCGAGATTTGGTAGAGCGCCTTGAGCGTGCCACAATCATACCAGGCAAAACTGCCAATGGCTAGGCGCAACTCACCGAGCAGAGCCATCAGCTCATCGGTGCCCAACGCCTCACCTTTGGCTTCGCCATTTGCGATTGCCTCAGCTTCTTCGTCGAGCTGGTAGCCTTTGACTGCCTCTAGGATATCTTCTGCGCGCCAAACGTTAATTCCGGTGTTGCAGGCGGAATTATCCTCACGCAACATCTTGGTGGCGGTCTTCTTGTCCGGCTTCTCCACGAAGCCTTTGACTACCTTACAGAAGGAGTCGTCTTCGGGGTCGTAAACGGCGTGGCCGCAACCTCTGAAGATGACTTCGTCGGTAATTTTGACGCCAACGATAGTCGGCTGTCCTGATTTGGCGGAGCTGACCGCCAACTTCATGGTGTCTTCAAAATTCTCATCCTGAACAATAAACTGGTCGGCCGGTGTGTTAATGATAACCGCGTCTTGATCATGCTCGTAGATAAACTCGGCAGCCTTCGCCATTGAGCCGGCATAACCATAACTTGACCGAATCTCGATTATATTCGGGGTAATAATTTTGTGCGGTGTCAGCTGCTCGGCAGCGAGCTGGGTCTGACGCGAGTTCGTGGTGACTACCACAATCCGATTAGGCTTGACGCCCAGCGCAACGAAGCGCCTTGCTGTAGCTTGGATGAACGTGTTTTCGTCATCCAGGACGCAGAATTGTTTCGGGCAATCATCGTGACTGTGCGGGAACAGTCTAGTTCCGCGGCCGCCCGCGATAATTGCCAGCCATACGTTCTTGATTTCATCTTTCTCTGTCATAGAAAAGCCCTCCCTTTTTCTCTGAAATCTGTTAATGTGCAAACATGCGCCGCTCTGTGACTACAAAAAAGTAGTTCTTTGCGACTACATTTGTTTATTATAGCACAAATTGCTCAAAAATGCAATAGGTTGCTCCTTAGAAAAACATAAATGGTAGAGCAGCTAGTAAAAATACCTAGGAATAGTAGACAGAATATAATAACTGCGGCTATACTTTTGCCGCCCCTTGCTGGATAGGAATTGAATTGTTTGGATTATCTGGATTTATATAGAACTCTAAAATCTTTTTTATTATCTAAATCGGCATTTGGTAAGTTTGTATTCTCTACAAAGCCTTTTACGAAATATTCTTTTCCTTGGTACTCAATTCTGAATATTTGTAGATGCGACCCGCAAACTCCCGTTTTTGGGTCTTTCGTTATTTCAATTTCTTCGTAATGGTCAAATACGCCGATAACCTTCGTTGATTTTTACTTAATCGCTTCCCTTGAGCCAAAGATGCAACGCAAGCGCGAGTATGCCTCCAATTACTATCATGACAATGATGCGAGAAATTAAAATTGTTGGCCTTTTGGTTACAGCATCGACGAATGGACCGTATAGCATAAACGTATTATAACAAAAAATATCTCCCCCAAGTGGAGGAGATATTTTGGTTAAGATATCAATTATTTGATGATCTTGGTAACAACGCCAGAACCGACGGTCTTGCCACCTTCGCGGATAGCGAAGCGGTCGTTGTCGTTCATAGCGATTGGCGCATGAAGCTTGACATGGAAGGTAACGTTGGTATCGCCTGGGATCACAACTTCCTTTTCCTTGCCGTCTTCGCCCTTAGCGTCAAGAACTTCACCAGTCACATCCGTGGTGCGGAAGTAGAACTGTGGCTTGTAACCAGCATGGAATGGCGTATGGCGGCCACCCTCTTCCTTCTTCAAGATGTAAACACGGCCTTCAAATTCGATGTGTGGGGTGATGGTGCCTGGTTTGGCAATAACCTGACCACGCTCGATTTGATCGCGCTCAATACCGCGGAGGAGAAGACCAGCGTTATCGCCAGCTTGACCTTGGTCGAGAGTCTTGTGGAAGGCCTCGATACCAGTAACAACAGATTTCTGAGTATCGCGAATACCAACGATCTCAACTTCATCATTGATGTGAATGGTACCCTGCTCGATACGACCAGTAGCAACCGTACCACGACCCTTGATGGAGAAGACATCCTCGATTGGCATCAAGAATGGCTTATCAAGATCGTGTTCTGGAATGTCAAAGTAATCATCCATTGCTTCAACGAGAGCCATAACAGCATCTTCGTTTTCCTTGTCACCTTCAAGAGCCTTAGTAGCGGAACCCTTGATGATTGGGCAGTTGCGATCGAAACCGTTCTTTTCAAGAAGGTCGCGGATATCTTCTTCAACGAGCTCGACGAGATCAGGATCAGCGAGATCCATCTTGTTCAAGAAGACGATGATTTTTGGAACGTTTACCTGGCGTGCCAAGAGAACGTGCTCACGAGTCTGTGGCAAAGCACCATCGTTAGCAGCGACTACGAGAATAGCACCATCTACCTGAGCGGCACCGGTAATCATGTTCTTAATGTAGTCGGCGTGGCCTGGCATATCTACGTGTGCGTAGTGGCGCTTAGCGGATTCGTATTCCTGGTGGGAGGTAGCGATGGTAATACCGCGAGCCTTTTCCTCAGGCGCGTTATCGATTTGGTCGTAAGCTACAGGCTTGTTAATCTCGGAAGGAAGACGCTTCGCGAGAACAGCAGTAATAGCAGCCGTCAAAGTGGTTTTACCGTGGTCAACGTGGCCCATGGTACCGACGTTAATGTGCGGCTTGCTACGGTCAAAATCTGCCATAGTTTATATATTCTCCTTATATTTTTTAAATATTTTTTGGGCACTAATATTAACCAGCCCAAAACTATATATGTGTATATAATATATTATTTTGAAATAGTTGTAAAGTGAAAACGCTTGATTTTACAGATAAAAAAACTATGGTAAAGTTATAGGTATGAAAGCAGATATTTTGCCGGTCGTTACATCTAGCGACATCAACTCTTACAGTATGGCGCGTGCCTTTCACGAAGCCTACGGCGTGAAGTCCTTAATGATTGCCCGAAAGATTTCGGGCACGATTGATTATTCAAAGATTCTCGATTTTCGTTGCGAGCCAAACTTGACCGACGACGAGGTATTTATGGACACTTTGCGTGGCATTTATGAGGAGTTTAAAGATCAGTACAAGCATATTATCATCTTGGGCTGCACCGACCATTATGTCCGCCTAATCGTGAAGCACAAGAAAGAACTCTCCAAGATGTTCGTCGTGCCATATGCCGACCAAAAGGTGCTTGATAATCTGATCTTAAAGGAAAATTTTTATAAGCTTTGCGACAAAAACAAGGTGGATTATCCAGCCACGAAAATTTTCAAGCACGGTGACGATCCGAAAAAAGCCAGCGTAAACTTCCCTTACCCGGTCATTTTGAAGCCTTCCGATTCGGCCGACTACTTCGCACACGAATTTGAGGGCCAATATAAGGTCTATACGATTGAAAATCAGACCGAGCTACGCAAGGTGCTGAAACAGATTTACGACGCCGGCTACTCGGGCAATATGATTATGCAAGACCGCATTCCGGGTGCCGATTCCGCCATGTATGACCTCCACTGTTTCGTTGGCCGCGACCACAAGGTGCAGTATATGAATCTCGGTAATGTCTTACTTGAGGAGCATACGCCGATGGGGCTTGGCTCGAACGCCGCGACGATTACCGTCTATAATGAGCCACTAATGCTCCAAATCCGTGATTTACTTGAAAGTATCGGCATGGAAGGTTGGTGCGATGCCGACTTGAAGTACGACGAACGTGACGGTAAAATTAAGATTTTTGAGATTAATATTCGCCAAGGTCGCTCACATTATCGTAATACTGGTGCCGGCTATAACGTTGCGAAATATATCGTAGATGCCTATATCTATAATAAGAAAAAGAAACTACTCCTCGTGAATGAGCCGTATTTTTGGCACGTAATTCCAAAGAGTTTAGTACTGAAGTATATCTCGGACGACAAAAAAGCTGAGGTCAAAAAACTGATTCGTGAGAAAAAGGTTTGTACTTCGTTGTTTTATCCGGGCGACAAGAGTTTCCGCCGCAACTTATATCTATTCTTGCGCGATGTAAATATGCGACGCAAATATAAGAAATATTACTAAAAAACAAACCCCCTCGGCTGAGGGGGTTTTGTGGAGGTTACATTAGTTTGTCGAGATACTTCTTGATGCGGTCTTTCATTTTATCGGTAAACGCGATGCGTTTACTGGTAGCTTCAACAACGAAGCTAGGCTGTTTGCCGATGCGGTAATTCGCAAATTCGTCAAAGAAGATGACGGCCGTTCGGTTGGTTGTCAGCGGTTCGTTAACAGAGACTATGAAGTTGTCGTTAGCAGTAATCTTACGGGAGGCATTGGTGAATTCTTTCATGGTTGTCACCTCCTGTAAAGGTACCTCGTGCAACTTGCAATAATATGATTCTATTATATCACAGATTTCGATTTTTGTCAATCGTAAACATCTTAACACAAAAAACCAGCCCCCTTGCGGGAGCTGGCTGAAAAGCGATTATTTGCTGTTGCGCTTCTCGATGATTTCTTGCGCAATGTTCGGCGGAACTTCCTCGTAACCGTTGAGCTCCATCGTAGAAGCGGCGCGGCCCTGAGACATACCACGGAGATCCGAAGTATAGCCAAACATGTTTGCAAGTGGCACGAAGCCAGTAATGACCTTGACACCGTTCTCACGGTCTTCCATCGCGTCGATGCGACCACGGCGGGAGTTAAGGTCACCAATCACGTCGCCCATGAAATCTTCTGGGGTAGTAATTTCAATCTTCATGACAGGCTCGAGCAAGACTGGTTTTGCTTTCTTGATACCTTCACGGGTAGCGAGGCTGCCAGCAAGGTGGAATGCGAGCTCGGAAGAGTCTACATCGTGGTAGGAGCCATCATAGAGCGTAGCCTTGACGTCGAGGACTGGATAGCCAGCGATAACGCCACCTTCGAGAGTTTCCTTGATACCTTCCATAACTGGCTTACGGTATTCAAGCGGCACGACGCCACCTTTAATCTGATCGATAAACTCGAAGCCTTTACCTGGCTCATTTGGCTCAAATTTAACCCAAACATCACCATATTGACCACGGCCACCGGACTGCTTGATGTGCTTTCCTTGGGCTTCAGCGGTACCACGAATGGTTTCACGGTAGGCAACTTGCGGTTCGCCAGTATTAGCCTCAACGTTAAACTCACGCTTTAAGCGGTCGATAATGATTTCTAGGTGAAGCTCGCCCATACCGGAAATAATGGTTTGGCCGGACTCTTCATCGGTGTGAACGCGGAAGGTTGGATCTTCTTCGGCGAGCTTACCGAGACCGATAGCCATCTTTTCTTGGTCGGCCTTAGTCTTTGGCTCGACGGCGATGGATACTGGCGGATCTGGGAAAGTAATAGACTCGAGAAGAATTGGATGAGCTGGATCACAGAGCGTGGTGCCGGTAGTGGTATCTTTGAGGCCGACGACGGCAGCAATATCGCCAGCGCCGATTTCGGTAATATCGTCGCGCTTATCGGCAAACATACGGACGAGACGACCAACGCGCTCTTTGTTGCCGGTAGTAGCGTTCATGATGTAAGAACCAGCTTCGAGTTTACCAGAGTAAACACGAATGAAGATAAGTTTACCTACAAATGGGTCGGTAGCAATTTTGAATGCGAGCGCAGTAAGTGGTTCTTTTTCGTCGGCATGACGAACGATATCTTCGCCGGTCTTTGGCGACTTACCAAGAATAGCTGGAATATCGGTTGGAGCTGGCAAGAAGTCGGTCACGAGGTCGAGCACTTTTTCGACGATTACGCCGCGACCGTCGCCACCGGTAACCAAGAAGAATTGACCATCGATAATGCGCTTGCGGAGAGCCATCTTGAGTTCTTCAGAGGTGATAGCTTCTTCGCCTTGTTCGAAGAATTTCTCCATCAATGCTTCGTCGGCTTGGACAGCTTCCTCGACGAGCATAGAACGATAGTTCTTAGCCTTTTCGACCATGTCGGCTGGGATTTCGCCAACCGTGAGCTCATGATCGGCATAATCTTTGTAAGTGTAAGCCTTCATATCGATAAGATCTACGACGCCGCAGATATCTTTCTCGAAGCCAATTGGAAGATGAATGGCGAAAGCGTTCTTAGAGAGGCGCTTGTGGATAGATTCGAGGGACTTATAGAAGTCGCCACCGATTTGATTGATCTTATTAATGAAGCAAACGCGCGGAATGCCGTATTTATCGGCCTGGCGCCAAACAGTTTCGGACTGAGCCTCAACGCCCATCTTGCCATCGAATACTACGATAGCACCGTCGAGCACGCGCAAAGAGCGCTCAACCTCAGCAGTAAAGTCGATGTGGCCTGGAGTATCGATAATGTTGATTTTGTGGCCTTTCCAGTAGGCAGTCACAGCAGCGGAGGTAATCGTAATACCGCGCTCTTTTTCCTGTTCCATCCAGTCGGTGGTAGCACCGCCGGTGTCGCCTTTCACGAGGTCAATTTTATGTTTGAGACCGGTGCGATACAGAATCGCCTCGGAGGTGGTAGTCTTACCCGCGTCAATATGGGCAATAATACCGATGTTCCTATATTTGGATAGGTCCGTAACTTTTTCTGCCATATAATTCCTTATTATTTTTAGACAATAGCAATAATTGCTTCATTAAAGCTTTGCTTTTAATATTAGCATATTTTAAAGCGTGTTTAAAGAGTATTTTGCGATAAAAAGAAAAAGCCCCCGACGCCATGTCGGGGACTGCAGAATTGCCGTTGCTCGGAGTTAGAAAAATTCTCCGATGATACGGATAAGTGCCTTGGTGCCTTCTACAAGAATAGTGGTCGCGGCCGCAATGCAGCAGATTCCGCCGCCGATGAAGATGAGAAAGAGAAAAATCGAAAAACAGGTTTCGATGGAATGAGACAGTCGCGGGTGACGAGTCGACCAGGATATTTTATCTTCTTGGTCGGACTTTTTAGAGCGACTGCGCCGTACGGATTCGAGATCTTCCTTCGTGAAATCATCTTCATCGAAGACTCCATCATCTATGCTAAACGATTGCATGCCAGGTATATTGCGTCTACTCATGACAGACCTCCTTTTTTCTGCGAGTGAGCGCAAAGGCGCTAATGGAAATGTACTACCGATTCGTTCTCACTCGGTATTCATGCACATTTTACGAAGAACGCAAAAAATACATATCTTTATTACATCACGTTTTCATATTGTAGTCAATAGCTAGCGCGTAGAAATAATCGTACGGCCGTTACTATCGCGAATATAAGAAGCTGTATGGTTAGTCATATCTAAGTGGACGAAATACTTGTCCTTCTTGTAAATGCGATAGAACTCGAAGATGCCTTTGCTAGAGGTTTTGGCGACTTTTAGTTTGCCATGGATGAAAACTGGGTCTTCGCGCCATAAATGCACCATCGCACGGTAAAAATTCAATGTGGAACGCGGATTATGGTCCTGCAAGAAGTATTCTGCCCAGTCAATCGGCTGGCGCGCATTATCACGTGACATCTGCTTTACTACCTTCATCGCCTGCCGTTTAGTCTTGCCTTCTTTACGTTGACGACGATAAATCATGCGCGATTGGACGCCTGGATAGTCGTCGATATTATTACTAAGCTGCGGATTCTTGGTGCCAATTTCTTGCCCTTGATAGATGCACGGATAATTGCCCGGCAAGGCAAATTGCAGCATCGCGAGCACCTTCGGATCGGCGCCGAAGCGATTTGGACTGCGTGGTGTATCGTGCGATTCGAGTGCAAGTGAGAATTTCGGCTCTTGACTCCATTTGGCAAGCTTGCGGAACCACCGGCGGTAATTGACTGCGCGCGGCTTATCTTTTATCGAAAGAAATGTGTCAGCGACGTCGAGCGTACCGATATTAAAGGCGGCATCAAAGGCCTTCCGCGTTAGCTCATGGAAACGCGCATGGCTCATAAAATCGCCTCCGACTGGCTCAGCGATAGTAAAAATTCGGCTCGAGCCGAGCAGTTTCTCGAGAATCTCGACGGTTTCTTTGGTCTGATAGTAATTAAAGAAGCCGGACAGGCGCGGCAAAACGCCAGAGCGCAAAGCATCTTCGGCTAACACGTTGGCGGAATCGACGCGAAAGCCAGCTACACCGCGGTCGGTCCAGAATTTAATTATTTCTTTAAATTCACGAATCACGCGGGGATTTTCGAAGTTCAAATCTGGTTGGCGCTTGTCGTACAAATGTAGATAATATTTGCCCCGAATTTGGTCATAATCAAAGGCCGGTCCACCAAAGAACGAATCCCAGTTGAGCGGATGGTCCATCCAAACATAATAATCTTTATACCACGGGTCGTGACGTTCGGATTTCTTGAACCAGATATGTTCCGAAGAGGTGTGATTCATGACAAGGTCGTGCAGAATACCGATATGATATTTATTACAGACCGCCACAAGATGGCGAAAATCGTTCATCGTACCGAAGCGCGGATCGATTTGGCAATAATCTGCCACGTCGTAGCCGCCGTCTACCCAAGGACTCAAAAAGATTGGACTCAGCCAAATATAGTCCGGCTGAAGCTTGGCTATCATCGGAATACGATCAGCGATATCGCTGAGAGTGCCGATAGCTGTAGGATAAATCTGATAAATCAGCTTGCGCCCACTCATGGTTCAATTTTAGCATAAACGGCATAAAAAATGCCCCGAGCTTTTCAGCCCGGGGGCGGTCGATATGTGTCTTTGAATCTTACTTGTTGTCGCCTTCCGGCAGTTCCGGCGTCTCAGCGCCGTCATCTTTGCCCTTAATAGGGTCGGCCACGGCAGCCACCAGCTTCTTGACCGTATCGGTCAGCTGTTCGCCATTGAGCGCCTGGTTCTGCATGTCGGCCTGTGCGAAGATCTGCGGAATGCGGCCCAGAATGCCAGTCAGCAGGTCGCCACCACCTTCGGGCTTCGCGCCACCGCCGAAATCGTAGAACTTGGCGTTCTTGCCAACTTCAGCCATGACTGTTGCGACGTTGGTCGCCACCTGAACGCGGGTCTGCTGCTCGATCTCAATCTTCTTGAGTTCGAAGTTGACCTTGTCGTTGGCGGCCTGAGCGTCAGAGAGAGCCCTGGCGGCAGCAGCTTCAGCTTCACCCTTGGCCTGAATGGCCTCGGCTTCAGCTTTACCTTTGGCGGCAATTGCAGCGGCTTCGGCCTCACCTCTCATACGAGTAGATTCGGCTTCGGCGCCAGCCTGCGCCTTGATGGCGGTAGCTTCGGCCTCGGCTTCAGTCTTGCGCGCCTGCGCATTGCCTTCCGCTTCAGTACGACGAGCCGTAGAAGCCGCTTCGGCTTCTTTGGTCTTGCGGGTAGCCGCCGCCTCAGCTTCACCGGCTGCGGTCAGCTTCTTAGCCTCGGCATCACCGGCAGCCTGCAGTTTCAGCGCCTCGGCATCACCGGCAGCTTCCGCTTTTTTACGCTCGGCTTCAGCCTGAGCTCCAATAACGGTAGTCTTCTTGTCGGTTTCGGCGCGAGTGACGGCCACTTCCTGCTCCTTCTGAGCAGCCAAGTTGGCCTGAGTCTGCCTCTCGATCTCGACAGCGCCGGCACGCGTGGCCAGTTCCTTCTTGATTGCTTCCTGCTCCAGAGCGGCCGCCTGATCAGCCTGCGCCTGTCTGCGGTCGGTTTCGGCCTTGAAATCGGCCTTCTTCACGTCCGTGTCACGCTTGCGTTCGGCAACGGCCACCTGGGCATCGAGTTCCTTTTCCTGGGCCATCCGATCGGTTTCCGCCGCCTTTTCGCGAATCGACTGCTCGGCTTCCGCAGAGATATTAGCCGCATCGCGACGTTTGGTCTCGCGGTCACGCGCAGCCAGATCCTGATAGTAGGTGGATCCATGAGCGTCTTCGACTTCATGAATCGACAGAATCGTGTTGAAGCCGAGCTCCTTCATCTGAGTGGAAATCTGCTTCTTAACCTCATCGTCGAGCTCATCTTTGCCGTTCATGACCTGTTCAGGCGTCATCTTAGAGATGACAGCACGCACGCCGCCGGACACAACGTCCAGAATGATGCGCTGCAGTTCCTCTTCGTTTTTATCGAGAAAGCTCGTAACGGCGCGCTGCAGACTTTCGTCGGACGAGATGTCCGGAGCATAAGCCACAGCCCAGTCAATCTGTACCGGGACGCCGGAGATCGTCTTCGTGACGTCGCCAGAGACCTTCGCAGTACGGGTGCACAAATCGAAATACTGCGCTTTCTGGATGAAAGGAATTACGATTCGGCCGCCGGCCCGCTTGATGGTAGGATTGCCGTTCTTATCAGTAGCGCCAACACCAGAGACAACCAGGGCTTCGTTACCCTTCGCAACCTTGATCAGAGCGAAGAGGATGACGATGATTACCGCCACCAATACAACGAACGGAAGAGCGGTAAGAAGAATGGGGAGAATGTTTTCCATAAGTTTGACCTCCTTCTATAGTCGCGGAAAACCCACACAGTTACATGGTGTAGAAACTCTTTAATTCAAAAACTCACATACTTTAAAGAACTCCCACACACAGTTTTTCCACTATATCACGTTTTTTAGGATTAGTCAAGAGTCTTTCGCATAAAAAATATCTCCCACAAGGGGAGATATTTCCAAATCGAATCGATTTTAGGCGCGAGCAAAGTGCGCGAAGGCGCGGTTTGCTTCGGCCATACGGTGGCAATCTTCCTTCTTCTTGAAGGCAGCACCAGCATCATTGTAAGCGTCGACAATTTCAGCTTCAAGGCGCTTAGCATAGCTCATACCGGAGCGAGCACGAGCAGATTGAACGAGCCAGCTCATGGCGAAGTGGAGTTGGCGATGACCGGCGATTGGGAATGGAATCTGATAGTTAGCACCACCGACGCGGCGGGACTTAACTTCGAAATCTGGGCTAACATTTTTGATAGCCTGTTCCAAAACCTCGACTGGGTTTTCGCTCTTCAACTTCTTGGCAGCGCCTTCAATAGCTTCATAAACGGCGCGTTCAGCGGCTTGCTTTTTGCCGTCGAGCATAGATTTATTAATCAAGCGCTGAACCAAAACGCTCTGATATTTGCGATCTGGCATAACTTTGCGCTGCAAGCTTGCGGTAACTTTACGTGGCATAATTACTTATCCTCCTTCTTAGCACCGTACTTGGAGCGGCCTTGCTTACGACCTTGGACGCCTTGAAGATCAAGTGTACCGCGGACGATATGGTAGCGAACACCTGGAAGATCTGGCACACGACCACCGCGAACGAGCACAACTGCGTGCTCCTGGAGGTTATGACCTTCACCGCCGATGTAAGCCCAAACTTCCTGACCGTTGGTGAGACGCACACGAGCAACCTTGCGCAAGGCGGAGTTTGGTTTCTTTGGAGTCTTGGTGGTTACTTTAACGCAGACACCGCGCTTAAGTGGAGCGGCTTGCTTGTAGTAACGAGTTTTGAGCGTATTCACGATGGAGCCCAAAGCTGGAGCTTTGCTCTTCTTTGCGGCCTTTTTGCGTGGCTTACGCACTAATTGATTGATTGTAGGCACAAAAAATCCTTTTACTAATTAAATTTATTGCTGTAATAGAGCTCAGTTGTCCAGCATTAACAAACAGAGCTCACGAAACTCTTGAGAAGTATTTTAGCACTTTTAATCATATAATGCAAGAAAAAAGAGGAGATGCTTTAGATCTCCTCTTGGTGCTCGATCAGGAACTCGCGTTGGCGTCTTAACATGGTTTTTAGCCAGTAGCTATGACTGTCGGAATAGCTTAAGCGGTCCATCAACCAATCGATTTTTCCGATGGGTCCACTAGTTTTCACTAACTCTTCGTCGCGCTTCAGTTCTTTTTCGAGATACATTAAGGTGCACTTGCGGGGCAAATGGTCGGACCATACGTATCCACCGAGTGTTTTATCTATCTCATGATGTAGCTGCGCATGTAACTCTTTGTTGATGCGAATAATGAATGCTCCGCGTAGAAACGAGCCAATCGGTCCGAGCCTTAGCCAAGCCGCTTGGGGATATAGAATATGATGTCTATTCCTTTTCACTCATGCATCACCCACCTTTCGCCTGCGTGAAAACTTCCCTAACTATATTATATCAGGAAAAGACCCGCCACGAAGGCGGGTCATGCACTTCAAGACATCGTATTGAGTGCAATATCGTGTTTGAGGGCAATCAAATCGTTGAGCGAACGCAGATTGATCGACATCACGTAGAGTTGATTGTAATACTGGCTGTACAAGCGAATATTTAACGCGTTATAGACAACCGGCAGCAGCAGGCGATGCGTCTCGAGAACATTCTTGACGATGTTTTCCTGCGACAATTCCTCTACGGTGGTGAGGTTATGATAGCGATCAATACATTTACAGATCAGCGCGACCGGATTCTCAATCAATCTCGCGAAAGTTTCACCCTTGCGTACGATCTTCTTGAGCTGCCTCTCATCTTCGGTATCTTCCGAGCTGTAGTCATAGACAAAAGTCAGGGCTTTGACGCCCTTTCTGACGTTTTCGTTAAACGGAAGCTCGTCTGGATCGATATTGCAGTCCTCGCAAACATCATGTAGCAGCGCGATACAGATTTGGTCTTCGCTGTCCGCGCCGATGGCGATGCCATACTTTGCGACAAACAGTGGATGAATAATAAACGGCTGACCATTCATACGAGTGGCACCCTCGTGTTTTTCCCAAGCGTATTCCAGGGCGGACTGCGCTTGCGGCATCTTATGTACGGTAAAGTATGCTTCCAAATCACGGCGAAGATCGAATTCGTCGTAGCCATATTGATACAACATTTGCATTACCTCCCCTCGAAATGTACTAACAAAGACGCCACGATGACGTCTTGGTTCCGGCTATATTAGCAAGTTTTAAGCCTTATGTAAACTACTAGCTGCCTCTTTTCTTTTCGTGCGGCGATTATAGAGTTTCATCCGATGTTTTTGGACTTTATAGAACACGCTCGCTACCAAAGTTGGCGCAAAGTGGCATAACGCAAAAGCCATGATTAAGTAGGTAACTTTGCCGCCCATTAATTGCCGAATAAACGGATAGGGGCCATTTACTAAATTCATGCCGTTTAGAATCATGATGATTATCGCGTAGGCTAGCGTTGGCAACGAAATTACGTTGCCATCTTTACTCTGGAAACGGTATTGCTCGACGAATAACATCGTGCACATGGCGAGCACTGGACAAGCGAAATGTAAGAAGAACATCTGCCCCGGCAGCAGTAATTTCCATAGCGGTACGCCCATATTAAACGGCAAAACAAAAATCACTACTAGGAAGGTAATTGCGAGCATGGTAGTCGCCACCAAGCGCCAAACCGCCACCCAATGCGGTACTTTGCTGCCGCGAATTAAGTAATATGCCACAAAAGTCGAGGCTAGAAACGACGCAATATTACTCAGTACTGTGTAGTATTCGAGGCCGATTGAGCCTAAGATATAGGTACGCAACACGAGACCCAAGAATTCGCTGAAGATAATCAGAAGGTTAAAGCCCAAAATAACCTGCTCTCGATCGGTCATTTTGGTGCGTCTCATATGTTCAGTTTAAACGCTTTCGCATCTTGTCGCAACTTGACTTTTTGACAGTTCTGTGCTATAATGGAATTATAATATCTCTCTTGGAAGCAAGAAGAGATATTTTGCTGTTTAAAAATGTTGTTTTCAATAAAAGAAAGAGGTGATTTGATTGATTCTACACTCCCGCGATGGCACCATAAAGTGCTCCGTAGACCCCGAAAAAGGCCTGCTTTCTGTTTCAGACAAATATAAGCTGTATCATGCGCAAGCGCCGGACGGCACAGGAGATTTCCTCCTGCGGATTCCAAATGCGCGCTCGCAAAATGGCCAGATTAACTCTGAGGCGGAAAAGTTACGGTTCTTAGAACGGGCATCTCAGCGTATCGAGCAAGTCTATCAAGAAGCTAGGGGCAATCCCGAAGCTCGCATTCACTACGATTGGCTCTTTCCGGAGCTTTTCGACTCATTCATCACAGATTCCGATCAGGACGGACGTCAGGTAAATCTGCTATGTATTAAGGACGCGGCGGTCTCTGATTTTATCCCGCTAGCTAAACTACAAAGCAAGTATTCCGTTGACGCGAAAACCTGTACCTGGATTCTGGGACGATTCTTCAAGCTGCAGACATTTCTGGAACAGATTGGGAACTTTTACGTTTTCCATGCTGACCAGGTAATTCTGGAACCCAAGATGCACCGCATGGTGTATCTTGATTGGTCGGAAAATCCCGATGCTTACCACGGCGATAGCGTTAATCGCGCCGCTAGCAACATGCTGAGCTGGCTGATGTTTAACGATACGCCTGAAGAACAGCGTTTCGCGGATCTTCTGAACTATCTTGCTAACGAAACTACAGACATGAGAGGTGAGGACGCGCACGAATTGCTATATCGGCACGTTGGAGAATGGTGGGGATATAAATATTATCCGTTTACCTACTTCGACAAGGACATTAAATCTTGGCGTCAACTGGACGCTGGGTTTCCCGCATGAAAAAGGAGGGTAATTCATGGGAAGAGATGTTTTTACTGACTACAGTTTCAAGACCGCCGCTTCGGCCAAAGGCATCGAATTCGAGCGTCGCTCCGACGGGAGTCGGCGTGCGAAATCGAACGTTACCTATGAGGCTGAGCAGAGTTCACGCGATTCTGGCAAGCTCGACCCTGCGGTCGATCCGGCCGTGATGACGATTCGCCGGTCACTGCCGCGCTTTGAAGAGACGCCCGATGGGAAGTACCGCCTCACGGTTGGCTGCCCGATGGACGTCGAAAGTACCTGCGACACTACCGGCTCGATGGGGTCTAATGTTCAGACCATGATCGAAGTGCTGCCGGAAACCTACGGCATGATCTCTAAGGTTTTGCCCGGGTATGACCCGCAGCTCGCGCTCGGCATCTTCGGCGACAAATGCGACAGATTCGTAATGAATCGGCCGCAGTTCGAGATGACTGCCGAGAAAATCGTTAACTACGTGACTAAGCTGGTGCCCGAGAGTGACGGCGGTGACGGTCCGGAAGACCCGCAGTACGCCATTTTTGGCGCGGCCTATCTGACCAACACTTACATCAATCGCCTGGGCTTGAAAGGCTATCATTTCTGCATCAGCGACGCATCTTTTCATGACGATCTTGATCCGAATATTCTGGAGCGAATCTACGGAAAGCACGTCTGGCAGGATCTGGCCGATAATGGCTTTGGCGAAATCACGCGGAGCAATCTTCCCGATTTTGATGACATGTTCAAGGTGTTGCACGCCCGAGCGCATGCCTTCTTTATCGGTATCGAGCGCACTCCGTCGAAATGGCTACATTACTACGATAGCGCACATATTATTCAGATTGAGTCGACGCGCTTTTTGCCTCAGATTGAGGCGGCCATTATTGGTCTGACTGAAGGCACAATTGAGCCCATGGATGTCAGACAGTGGCTGAAAGACAACCAAGTTAGCAATTACAATGTCGACATGGCAATGAGAGGTTTAAAGAACGTGAAGTTCGCCGCTCAGCGCAATCTCGAGAAAGCTAGCGGACTGAAGATTCCGCAGAAAGGCGATGTTTTCGCCAGTAAACAGGATCTACAGCCAATTAGTCACTCCGATGACGCGGATGTCAACTCGACTAGAGACGAAAGCATAAATACATGGCTGTGAGGTGATTTATGGCAACGTATAAGGCGTATTCCGTTACGGATTTAGGACCCGGCGACGGCGGTAAAGGTGGCGTCGTGGAGGCAATCTCTGCACACTTATTACCGCACCACATTATTAAAGAAGGTGGTGCTCAGGGTTCGCATGGTGTCGTTACAGACACGCATAGTTTTAATTTTTCGCAATGGGGATGCGCCACATTTCAGAACGTACCGACACACTTGTCGGACCGTTTTATAATGTCGCCAACCGGCGTCATTAATGAGGCCGTCGCCTTGCGAAAAGTCGGGATCTATAACCCCTATTGGCTACTAACGGCAGATCCGCGAAGTATTTGCGCCACGCCCTATCATCGTGCGTGGTCACAGCTTTATGAGATTTCGCTCCGCGACCATCCGCATGGCACCGTTGGAACAGGCGTTGGTAAGGCCTATCGTTATGCTACCGAGTTTCCAAATGATGCTATTTATGCGGAAGAATTATCGAATGCCGATATTGTTCGTAAGAAACTGATGCTCGTTCGTGATTATGTTCGCGAAATGTTTGAAGGTTTAACCGCCACTGACGTTTTGCCGGACGATGTACAGTATTTATCCGAAGCACAACAATTGCTAGATAGTACTGAAGCACTGAACGATATCACGCAAAAGTTTAGTTACGTTGGGCGCCACGTCAATATCGTTAGCACGTCCGACATTCTTAGACTGGATGGCTGCGTTGTTATCGAACGTTCACATGGCGTCTTAACTGACGCCGAGACGGGTATTAAGCCATACGTGAGCAATCTGCGCACGCTGCCGATTTTTACACGCCAGTCGCTGGCCTACCATGGTTTTAGTGGCAAGCTCGTAAATCTTGGCGTACATCGCGCCTATGAGATTCGCCACGGGGCTGGCCCTATGCCAACTGCTAGCGAAAAAATGCGCAAGCAATTACTGCCCGGCAGTCAAAAGGACGACAATCGCTGGCAAGGTCGTGTTCGCGTTGGTGCGCTCGATATGGTGCTGCTCAATCGCGCCATTGACAGTTGCGCTAACGAGAAATTCGACGGCCTATGCCTGACCTGGTTTGATCAGATCCGCAAAGCTGGCATCTGGGATATTTGCTCGGCTTATTTCATTAACAATCATCTGGTTGAACCGCATTCGCGTATTACGACTAAATCCTACGATTTGGTCACCCCTATTACGCTCAGTTTTGCACTAGAAGACCCCGAACTGCTGACGGATAACAACAAGGCGTTCGACTTCTGCCGTGATATTCTGAGTCAACACGTTGATATTCCTTTGCGCCTAGTGTCGTTCGGGCCGAAGGCAAAGGATAAATTTCTGAAATAACAAGGAGGATTGCGTTATGTCTGAAGAAATCAAGAAAGTCACCGAAACCACCACCCCGACCGCCATCGCAGCTCCCACCGAAGATGCATTGGCAGACAAAATCCGCGCCTATGGCGGCGACGATGCCGTCATTGCTAAGATTAAGGACCTGGGCGCCGAGTCTATCGAGGATCTAACCTCTCTCGAGGAATCCGACCTGACTGGCGCCGGCATGAAGCTGGTGAAGGCCCGCAAGATGCTCAGCGACCTGAAAACGGCTAAAAAGGCCGTCGAACCGGCCACTGCGACGCCCACGATGGCGTTTGCGCCCGACTATTCGATTCTGCCGTCCGTGCCGTCCGACGAGTCGCTGCTGAAGTCCCTGCGGACCGGCGGTGTATTGAAGGTGGACGATTCCGCCTACAATTCCGCACTGCGCGTTTTCCTGGCCGACCGCTGTGGTCTTTTCCGGATTCCGGAGATGCTGGTGGCCGAAATGGAGAAGTTCGCCGACGAGAACGAAGAGCCGGTTACTCCGCTGTTCTTCAAGCTGAAGAAGCAGATCACCCGGCGCGAGTACGGCGATTTGTTCGCTGCTATTGACGGCCTGGATGGCTCCTTTGCTACCAAGAAGCGCCGCGAGGAATTTCTGCAGCGGGTGCGCAATGAAATGTGCCCGGCCATTCGCGAGTCCTATCAGGTGCTTGACGCCTGGTATCAGTCCTTTATGGCGACAAGTAACAATCCCGGCGCGATGATGACCGCAATTTACGGTCTGATGAACGGCACCGGCGCCGCCATGGCGTCCGCCAATGTGCCGCCCGTAGATGGCGTCCGCGACGCGGCCGACACTCTTAAGGACGCGATTAATCACGTCTTCCGTGGTACCGGCGTTCCGGTTGCCTCTGCGATGGCTTACGATGCGATGGAAATCTCCAAGACTCTGGAAAACGGAGATCTGCCGGCCATGATTGGCGCCGCCAATCGCGAGCAGATGCTGAAGAAGCTTGGCGTGAATATTACGCCGAATTACGCGCGTCTGGAGCAGAACCTGGTGCGTTTCGTGCTGGCTTACATTAAATACAGCGACGAAGGCACCGAGAATGACGTCGCCTATCTCACCGCCCTGTGGACGCTCGGCAATCAGGTCAACTGGACCGACTTGGTCGGCGCAACCGGCACTGGCGTCTCCTCCCTTGGAGGCAAGCGCGTTCTGTAATTGAAAACAACATTTAATCCATAAAAAATGGGAGCCCTGCGGGGCTCCCAATTTTTTGCTGGATAATATTACTTAAGGCAACCAGAGATACTTCACGAATATCTTCGCCGCAAGCTTGCGGTAGCGGTCGTCGTAGAATGCGCTCGCGCCGTCGATGCTCGTATATTGCTTAGTTTCAAGAGCGCAGTCGTAGCGATGAGCTGCCGGGAAGCCTTTATGCATCAAACGGAACTGCAACAGATCCATTTCCATGCGCGACAGACAACGTTCTTTCGTCTCGCTATCGAGGCTGATGTAGTTTATTGCGGCGTCATGTTGCGCCCGCACCACATCATCCTCATTCTGACCCATCCAAGCCGTACAGAGTATCAAGTGCGCGACGTTGGAAATATCGTCACAGAGCGGCGCCAACTCAACGATGCGTCCAGACTGAATGTCGTAGTGATAGATGTCGTAATCTGACTTCGGCCGGCCGTATCCCTTGAGGCGCGATCCGCCGATTAGCGTGATTTGACCTTCTGGCGGCGCAAACATCTGCACATCCTCTTCGAGATTAAGCAGATACGGACCTTCCGGGTTTCGCAATTTGAAATCGTCGTCTACGCCGTAGTTATTATTGCGGTCATGTAACCATTGTTGACGCGCCGGCGTATTCGAAACGAGTTCCGGTGTCGCCATGCGGGGTGGTATGCAGCTTAGTAACTCGCGAACCTTAAATGAGTGCGTCCGCGAAATCAGGTTGCGTTTTTCCAGCACTTCTAATGCATCGAGTGTGCTCCAACAAAGCAGCGCGTCTTGATGCATGAAAAAACGCACAATCGTCAAGACATCGCGTCCATCGAGGTAACCGTATTCGACCAGCCACGGCAGCAGATGCATCGCTTTCACGATGCGCTCCGGCTCACCACGTCTGGCGGTACGTTCGTAGATATCGCCCTGATTGAAGCACTCGCGAATATCGCGATAGCTCCAGCATTGTTTCCAGGCGTCAAGGTAAGCGTCGCGGAATTCATCCGGCGCCGTGCAGAGTGCACTGAATGGCAGGTAGAGTGCGAGCCGCGGCTGTTTGCCCATAATGGCGCCAATGGCGTAGTAGAATTCGTTCGAGTAGCCTTCGGCGCGATCGAGTTCTTCGCAGATGGTACGGCTCAGTCCATTACGCCAAGATATCACCTCCTGCGCGTGCGAATCGATGCCGTAAAGTCGATCGAGTGGACGGTTCAAGATTTCGATAAATGGCGCTTGGATATGCATATTCATCCCTCCTTATATCCAGCAGTTAAAGTGCGTATCAAAAATGATACAGGTATCTTATTATTATACCACACTTTGCGTTATTTTTCAAGTGAGGAAGACTAGTATAGGCGTAGAAAAGAAGATTGCCAGTGCAATCCAGAACGTCCACATCATGCGACTCTTGATGCTGGCCTGCATTAGAAAGATACTGCCGAAAAACGGCACAATGAAGAATGGGGCTAGGAAAACCACGTTTGCCATCATCGTCTCGGGCATTTCGATGGCGCGGAATTTAAAGCCTTCGGCGTCGGTTAAATGCGCAATAACCGTCGGAATTACTACAAATAGAAACAGCGCCTCGGCTAGCATAATGCCAATAAAAATTCCGAGCGTGCGATAGGTATCCGCTTTATTGCGCGGCGACTTTTTCCCTTTCGCCTCGCGCAGTATGCTCTTGATGAAATAATCCTTGCTTTCAGTGTAAGACTTGCGGTCGTGCGGAAATTTTTTCGCCAACTCGCGTTTGAGATCTTCGTATTCTAGGCGCAGGCGCGTATTATCGCGGAGCGTATCGCGAAACAGGATGGAATCTTGGTATTTTGGCCCATCTTTTTCCATGATATGGATAAAATGCGTGACTTCCTCTGGGTTTTCGCCATGCTTGCGGATGAGAATTTCGCCCGGATTATTGCCATCGTCTTTGATGGAATACTGTTTTAACTCTTCGAATTTTGGCCGAACAGCCGCAAAATCTCGCAGTGAATTCACCGCTACGGCGATGTCGATAATTGGCTTGGCGCTAAGGCCACGCACAGAGGTAGAGCCGATATGCTCAATCTCGAGCGCGACATCACCAAACAGCTTTTCTAGTTCAGCCTTCTCGGCTAAAAAGTCGGCCTGCCATTTAATGTCATATTGTTCAAGTTTTACTTCGCCTTTAATGAGACCCATTTGCTTATATTGTACCAGATATCCATAATCATTATGCTAGAATTGACGTATGGCAGGACGAATTTATATTTCGGGTGGAGGGAGCGCCGAAGATACGAAGCAGCTCGATGAATTATTCTTTAATGAGCTGCCAGCTGGCAGCAAATTTCTGTTTGTCGTTACCGGTTTTCAGGGCGACCCGCGCGAACAGACTGCGCGACAATGGATGATTGACTTACTACTGATGCATCATCGCCCAGATTTGATCTGTCAGATGGCCTACGATTTAAACGATATTACCTCACTGGCGGATTACCATGCGGTCTATATCGGCGGCGGCGATGCGACGTTGCTCATGAACGAGATGGACGATTCGGGCTTCGAACGGATTTTGATGCGCTTCAATTTCTATGGTGGCGTGCTTTACGGAGGCGGCAGTGGCGGCGGTTTGATTATGGGTAAATATATCGACACTTCTTCCGAAATTAAAACGGTATTTCGTACTGGCCTCGATTTGATTGGCCGCTATTCGATTCGGGCGCACTATGAGCATATGCGCGAGGATTGGTCGAGTTGGCCAGTGAAGCATGGCGGCCCGTTACTTTGTCTACCGACAGATGTTGGCGTCGTTTTTAAAGATGGCAAAATCGAAAGCACGACTAGCCATCGCTATAAGATTTTTGAATGATTGATCGACTTGGCTTAATTCGGATTGAAAATTACCTCCTGCGTAATATGGCGCGCAAAACTACAGCGGCATGCGACGTGGCGGACATCGTGGGGGTTTATTTCGGCATCAAACCGACTGCGATTAATGATTTCTCGGCGATGGATCTTGAGAAGATTAATCTCGATAAATTCGCGGATTTGATTCGTAAACTTGGATTAAAAATCGCTTTCGAGCGCAATTTGCGAAAGGTTCTTAGCGACCTCAGCATCGATACCAGTAGAAACAATCGCGGCTTCTGGCTTAATAAGTGGCACTGCCTGTTTCTGCATAGCGCAGGCCATCAAGGAGCGGTCGACGCGGTTCTTTTCGACGAATGGAATCATCGAAGCGGCCACGCCGAGAATTTCCTTGTGCGCAGCATCCATGTGCGTAACTTCGCTAGCAAGCACCTGGGTTGGCTGAAGGGCCTTGCGAGCGGATACGTACTCATCAACGAATTTGCCATCTTTGTCGAGCTTAGCGCTCGTGTCAGCAATCACCATGTTTTCTTCGGCGGCAGCGTCGACATAAACTACTTCGTCGGTGACTTTACCGTTTTTAACGACGCGATATGGCGCTTCAATGAAACCATAATCGTTGATACGAGCATAGGTTGCAAGGTTTAATACGAGACCGACGTTGCCACCTTCTGGTGTCTCGACGGTACAAATGCGGCCGTAATGAGTTGGGTGTGTATCGCGAACTTCAAAGCCGGCACGTTCGCGCGTAAGACCGCCAGGGCCCATGCTGGATAGACGACGCTTATGCGAAAGTTCGCTGAACGGGTTAGTTTCGTCCATGAGCTGGCTGAGCTGAGAGCTACTGAAGAACTCTTTTACGGCAGCCACGACTGGGCGCGAGTTAACTAATTGAGATGGCGTAACCGTCATTGGATCACTCATCGACATACGGTCGAGGATATTGCGTTGTAAGCGAAGCATACCAAGGCGGAATTGGCGTTGAACCAACTCACCGACAAGCTTGACGCGGCGGTTCGCCAAGGAGTCAATATCATCAACTGGATCTTGCGTATTGTTCAACCGGATAATTTCGCGAATAATCGCAATCAAATCTTGCATTTGAAGCGTACGATGGGCGGAATCGTTTGGCGTATCGAAACCAAGGCGCTGATTAATCTTGTAGCGACCAACACGAGAATAATCATAGCGGCGATAATCGTTGAACGTACGCTCGATCATGTTCTTTGCGTTTTCTACGGTTGCCAAATCGCCTGGACGGAGACGGCGGTAGATTTCAAGCAAAGCGGTACCCTGATTATCGGACGGGTCCTTTTCAAATGTATTATCAATATAGCGGACATCACCATTGTCGATATCTTTGAAGTCGGCAACGATTTCGGTCTTTTTGCGACCAAGAGCGCGCAAAAGTGTCGTTACTGGAACTTTTTTGCGGCGGTCGATTTTAACATAAATGACACCTTTAGTGTCGGTTTCAAACTCAAGCCAAGCGCCACGGCCTGGGATGATTTTGGCACCATAATAATTATGGCCGTTGACGGTGTCGGCTTGGAAGAAAACGCCAGCTGAGCGAATCAACTGCGAAACGATTACGCGTTCGGTACCATTAATAATAAAGCTCGCACGATCAGTCATCCACGGATAGTCGCCAAAATAGATATCCTGCTCTTTAACTTCGCCGGTTACCTTATTAGTGAGCTCTACGTTAACATGAAGTGGAGCTTCATAAGTTGTAAGATTTTCTTTGGCCGTACGATCATCTTCAATCGGATCTTTGAAGTAATAATCCTTGAAGCGTAGGTCCATTTTTTGACCAGTATAGTCTTCGATCGGGTTTAACTCATCGAAAACTTCCTTCAAACCATAGTCTACGAATTCCTTCCAGGACTTGGTTTGATGTTCGGTCAGATTTGGTATTGGAAGAACTTGGTCGCCCTCGGTAAAAGATACCCGGCTACCACTCTTTGCGGTTGTAGTAGATTTTGCCACATTCCCTCACTGTTTTTTAGTGTTGATACTTCTTTGGCCGGAAGAACACCGCTTTGACCCCCTTCCCGCCTTGCCAGGGCAGGAGTTCAAAATAATCAAAGCACACTACTTCTTAACTAATCATTTTAACGTAGTTTTGCAAGTTCTGCAAGGTGTTTTTTGCACTTTTTGTTTATAAAAATTAGTTGTATTTTTTAGCGCTAGCATTTAAAATTGTAATCAATAAGGGAGGTTTAAATGGAATATTTATCGGCACTGCTGATAGCAGTACTGTTTAGTCCAATTACTTGGATTATCGTGGTCGTGATTATATTGATCAGAAGCGACAAGAAAAAGAAAGCGGCAGCTCAGCTAGCCACCCAAAACGCCGCCACAATCGGCGCAGACAATACAAACGGCGCAACCACGCCCGTTGCACCGCCTCCGCCACCAAAACCAAAAGATCCGATGACAAAATGGAACTGGCTATTATATATTGGTAGCTTCTTGATAATTATGGCGATGATTTATTTCATCGACTCCGTAAACGATGCTGCTGTTGCGCCAACTACCATTATTTTAACCCTCCTAATTTATTGCGCTGGTCTTGGCATCTATAAGGCCGTCGATTACCTCCGTCCAGTCGGTAAAGCCTTCACTTATTCTGCGCTATGTATGATTCCACTATGGTTAATTTCACTGGGCGCCATTCATATTCCTTCGGAGATAATTCCATTGATTGTTTCAATCGTCTTTATGATTGCATCCTTCATAGCGGCCTATATGCTTAAGTCTCCGGTGCTCGGCTATGTCAGTATGCTTAGCCCGATTGCGTTTATCTGGCCATTCCATTCATTGATTGGCAATACGACCGATATTGGTCTGTATCTATACTTCCTATTTATATCGCCAATTATCACCGCGATTGTGCCGCTAGCGTTATGGCTAACGAAGCCAAAATGGCTACCGCTTGCTTTTAGGCATGCCTCAATGGGGTTAGGGCTCGTCTTAATTCCGATGGCGACTGCTCTTTCGGCATTCCTATTCTTGTCGCCAGAAGTAGGCGCGAAGGCACCATTCCTACGCACGGTTTGCGCGGTAGCATTCCTAGGCTATTCGATTGCCAATTATAAGTTCACCAAAAAGCACGGCTTCTTTGTCGCTATGCGCTTTGCAGCGCAATTACTGATTACAGGTGCGCTTTGGGATTGCTTGAACTTCTCTATCTTTTCCTTCAGCTCCACTACTGTCACCGCAGATTACACAGCCGCGCTCGTCTGCGCCATCGTATGGCTGCTTACCTTCCTAGCGCAAGTTGTCTACTCTCTCTATGCCAAGACCGACAACGAAAAAGATGCTTCGCTCGAACGCGCGGTTGGCTTAATCTCAATTATCGGCATTTTTAACACGCCAATGCTCTGCTCGAATTTCGCCAAGATTCCGTATGCTATTGTCTGGATTGTAATCTGCTTAGTGACAGCAATCTTAGGCGTTCTTCACTCCATGCGCTACAAAAATGTATTATGGTCACTCGCAACCGTTGCTAGCATTCTGATTGCGCCAATCATTTTTGGCTACAATATCGCCGTGCCGCAGTGGGGTAGCGCCGCCTATCTTGCTATTTATTCCGTAATCGGCGTGGTGTTCTTACTCGGATATTACTACTTATCGCGCATTCAAAAGAAAGAGTCGGACATTGTTGGTATAACCGCGCTCTCGATTGTAAGCTTCGCCGTATTTGCAACCTCTGCCGATTTAAGCATCAGCGGCGTCGGCTTCTTGATTGTCACAATCTACGCGCTAGCGTTTGGCTTCCTCGCGAAGATGAATGCGTTCTATGAGGTAGCGATTTATCTATTTACACTTAGCCTATTCTCGTTCTCTGGAAATATCTTCGACGCAATTGTGGGGAAAAATACCCGCGGTTTAGATTACTACAATGCCAACTATCAAGAGCTCACGATAACACTTACCGTAATACGTGCACATATCATCGGGTTAGCGTTCTTGGTCACGTCTTGGCTTTACGAACGCACAAAAGCGCCAAGCCAGCAGGTACGCCAGATTATTGGCTTCTCACTGTTCTCTCTAATTATGTCTTTTGCTTGCCTTGGCTCTTCGTCGCTCGTATGGGGAATTGTGTTCTTAATCGAGCAAGTGGCAGCACTACTCTATTCGGTCACTACCCATCGTACTTGGATGACTTGGTTCAGCTCAATTGAAGTGTTCATTATTACATTACGCTTAACCGGTGGACCAAGCTACATCTGGCTCGGCATCATCGGCATCGGCTTGATTGCATTCGTAACATATCAGCTACGTAATGCTAGAAACAAGATGCTGCGCGACGCAAACACGAATAATCCAACGCCAGTAGCGCCAACCGATAAAGAGGAGCTCGTTGTAGGCGGAGAGGCGGCCACCGAAGAACCGGAACTTGACGCACCTAAAGACGAAACGCCAAAAGATGCCGACCTTAAGGACGACAAGGCGGACGATGAGCCAAAAGAATCCGACCACGAGGAAAAGCCGGCCGAAGAATAGTTCGGAGTGATAACCACCTAAAAACCACCCATACCCGGGGTGGTTTTTAAGCATATAAGCTCTCAACTATATGTTTGTTTTAAGCTGACTCGCAGTTAGCTTACTGCCTGAACAAAGCATTAAAAGTATTATATATCCAAATCGTCTAAATCTGCAAGCTCTGCACGAGTCTTTTTTGCGAGTTCACTGCCCTCTTCGACGGTAGTATCATCATCGGCAAGTTCGATATCGTCATCAGCATCATCGACGGTCGGCTCGTCTTCTGAGGTAAAGCTATCATCGGCAGCGACAGTGGCTTTTTCTTCGATCTTAGCTTTTGGTTGGTAATCGTCATTATTGACAATCTTGAGATTGTAGCGAGCGTCGTTCTTAGTGCCGAGCGCACGAAGGAGCGTGCGAATGCTTTGGGCAGTAGCGCCACGTTTACCAATGATGCGACCCACATCTTCTGGGTCGACTTCGAGACTAAGTAAAACACCTTTTTCGTCGATAGTGCGGTCGATACTGACTTTGTCTGGATTGTTTACGAGAGTTTTCACGATATACTCTACGAATTGCTGATCTATTGTGGACATAGGTTCTCCAATGTTTATTATTTTATACTTATGATTATAACTGGAATTGCGGAAAAATTTAAGATTTTTTAGCTATTTGCGCTTTGCATTACGGACCACTTCGATCGATTCATCGAATGCGGCGCGTGCTGATTCGTTGTCGGTGCTCTTTGCGCCAGCCGTGATAGAGAACATGCGCTCATTGATGTTGCAATATGCCGTATAAACAACATTCTTCGTACTACGCTCAGTCAGTTTATAGACTGCACAAGCTAGCACGCCGTTAATCTCTTCGTTTGAACTATCAATCTTATATCCGTCTTCGGCAAACATTGATTTCATGCCAGACGCGTCTTTTAGCAATCCCTTATGGTCAAGCTCGCCGATGTCGGTGAAGGTCATATATTTCGATCCGTCTTTTGCGGTAAGCTTTAGTGAGTCGGAACTTTCGACGTTATAAACAGATTCGTCTACTCGGACCGACCAATTGCCAAAAGAATACTCCTTAGTATGGAAAAACCCGGTGATAATCAAATATGCTAAGGCACCGCCGCCGGCTAATACGATAATCGCAATCACAATAATTAGGATGGCTTTTTTGCTAAGCTTCTTATGATGGCGGCTTTTCGAAGCAATAGATGCTTGGGCGACCTCTTCTTTTTCTTTCGGCTTAACATCGGCCATAATATTTTGATGCATATTTTGCATGGAGGCAGATGCTTCAGCGAGATTCGCCTCCGATTCAGCGCGCGCCTGCGCTTCATTTGCGGCAATTTCTTCTTCGGTCAAAGGCTGCGGTTGTTCGCTAGCATCTGGAGCGTTTGATGTCGCCTCATCCGCCGTCGTTGCAGTGTTCGCGGCAGCCATAGTGTCGAAAGCCGCATCAGACATATTTGCTAGTTCGCTTAAATCAATCGCGCCGCCACCAGCAATATTCGGGGAGGCTTCGGTAGCTTCGGCCTCAGTCGGAACAGTCACTGGCTCTGAGCTCGCAGGTGGTGTAGTTGGGATATTTACGCTCATTGTTCCTGGCGTGGGCATGGCTGGAGTTTGTGCGGGCGTAGCAGCCAAATTAGGAGTAGCCGACATTTCCATGCCTGGCATGTTATTTAATTCGTCTAGCGATATAGCGCCTGATGGAGTGTTATTATTCATTGATGCCCATTTATGCAAAATAATATTCTTACGTTTATTTTAGCATAAACACAAAAAACTGACCACCCAAGTGGCCAGTTTTTATTAATCTTTTTAGGCTTCGGCTGGAGCTTCAGCGACTTCTTCCGCAGGTGCGGCCTCTTCTTTCGGCTGATTTTTGCGGAGTTTGTCGGCATGCTTTGCCTGGCTCTTCTTTTCAAGTGGAGCTTTCACCCATTTTGGCATCTTAACACCTTCTTTAGTAAGAATGCGGATGACGCGCGTGCTTGGCTGGGCGCCATTGCTGAGGTATTTCTCGACCTGGGCTTTGTCCAAAACAGTTGCTTTAGTATGTGGGTTGTAGCTGCCGACCTGAGCGACGATACGACCCGAAAGAGGGTGACGTTGCGCTTCTTGGACGACTATCCGATAAAGGGGCATCCCTTTACGGCCATTACGCTGTAAGCGAATCGCAAGCATAATTCTCCTTAAATTAATTTGACTTTGATTATTATAACTTATTTTTTGATTATCCGCAAGGACGGATTACTGGCGCTTTTCGACGACTTCGTTTAGCTCCGGATGCTCTTTCTTGTATTTGCGGATTGCTTCGGTGGCAGCTTTAACTTGCGCCTCTTGTTTGCTGTGACCAACGGCAGTTGCTTTGAGATGTTCATTAATAAACACACCAAGCGTAAAGCTCTTGTCGTGGTCTGGGCCTTCTTCTTTCATGACGCGATAAACTGGCGTTACGCCATCAACGCGCTGCGCGAGTTCCTGCAAATATGACTTCGCATCGCGCCAGGATTCGCTTTCAAGAATATCGTCAATTTTCACGAGGCTGTTTTTATGAATGAATGCCTCTGCCGCTTTATAACCCTTGTCGAGATAAATGGCGCCAATAATAGCTTCGTAACAGTCTGCCATAATAACGTGATGCGCACGATCAGAGCCGTGACGCTCGCCTTTACTTAGGCGCACAAGCGGCGCATAGCCGAGCGCTTCGCCAGCGGCGGCGTTAGCCTCGGTATTTACGAGCGCGGCGCGCCAACTGGTCATAATGCCCTCTGGCTGGTCGTAGGTGCGGTATAGAAAATCGGAAGTCACGAGCTCGAGCACGGCATCGCCCAAAAATTCGAGGCGCTCATTATGTTCCGTAACGGTCTTGCGATGTTCATTGACATATGAACGATGCGTAAGAGCAGTGATTAATAAGTTAATGTCGGAAAATTCGATCCCAAGTTTTTCTTTGGCGAAATCCACATAAGTATCGAATTGTTCTTTATTCATATATTAATAATCTCCACTACGTATTTTTTTCTTCGCAATGAGCATTAATTTCTCAATGTCGGCATATTCAATCGCGTCGAGTGCTTCCGCAAAGCTGAACCAACGAATGCCATTCATCCATTTTTCTTTGGTCGGGCGTTCATTTTTATCGAGCGATTGCACGAGATAAACTTGCGTCGTCATGAGCACGAGCTTATCTAAGCGACGGTATTTAAAATGAATTTTGCCGAGCCATGCCAAAACGTCAACATTCTTGAGGCCGGATTCCTCGCCAATTTCGCGCACGGCCGTCTGCTTGGCGGTCTCGCCTGGCTCGATATGGCCTTTCGGAATCGTCCAACGATCTTTGCTATCTTGAATTAATAGAATCTCAATATCGCGCTGATCTGGCGTCATACGAAATACGATGCCGCCAGCGGTTGGCTCGCGCACGATTTCTTTGATTTCTGGCTTTTTACGAAAAACAACTTGACGCAATTTTTCGAGCTTTGGCTCTTTGTAAGTCTCAGTAGGTAACGCCTCCGGAATTTTATATCCGTTGCGATGACTTTTTTGAGTTGTTCTTTTGTTCAATTTACGCTGCGAAGGACGAGGCGTACGAGACGGCACGTTCTTCGTCTTCGGCCGGTTATTTGGCCGGTTCGCCTTCCGCGGCATCGCTTGCTTCTTCTGGTTCTGATTGCGACGCGGCTTTTGGCTTGACTGGTTCTGCATGCTTTTTCTGTTCCTCTCCCCCAATATTACGGTAAGCAGTACCCAGTACGCCGTTAATAAACTTTGATGAATTATCCGAGCCGAAAGCTTTCGCTAGCTCAACGGCCTCATTAATTGCGACTTTTGGAGGGACGGTATCTTTGCGACGCGTGAGCTCAAAAAGACCAATCCTTAGTACGTTACGGTCGACAGAAGAAATACTTGAAATTGGCCATTCTGGCGCGAGAGGTTGAAGCTCTTTGTCGAGCTCTTCCATTTCGTCAAAAACACCGTGCGCTAAATCGTGCACAAAATCCACATCACCTAAAGCTTTGGCGTAGGGCTCTATATTTTTTGCGACAATACTATCGATATCGGCTGTGGCATCGCCCGCCTTACTCCTGAACTCGTATTCATACAAGCTCTGGAGCGATATGATTCTACCAAGATGTCGATTACTCGCCACGTTATTGTCTCCCTATTTACTTCGATTTTTTGCAAGTGCAAGGTTTGCTGCCGCACTTTTTGCAAGATTTAAGCTTAAGATTTGGGGTGCTTTTAGCGGTTTCAAAAGCTTTCACTGGTGAATGTTTATTCACACTACGAGCGAGCTTCAAACGCAAATGACTGCGGCGAAGGCCGGTCTTGCGAGGGCTGCTCTGTTTTTTCGGTTCAGGCATGTAAAAATGCTCCTTCTTTGATATATTACTTTGCTATAGTTTACTATATTTTCGGACTTTTTACAAGGGGAGGACGCGCCATTTTTTCAAAGCGTCTATGTTATAATTATGAATATGAAGAAAATTCGGAGGACGAAATCCAGACTAAAAATCGGCATCAGCTGCCTCATTGCGCTAGCTTGTTGCGTTGGTATCTGCTATTCCGCCTATCGCATTATTGAATGGGAAATTGATTCGCTTAATACTGCCCAGCAGTCCACCGAAATCGCCGAAGCTTCAGATCTCGAGGAACTCGAAGATGACGACAAGACCGAAATCATCGAGTCGAAAGATGAACCGCCGGAGAGTATGTATTACAAATATATTAAAATGAACTTACTCGACGTCGACTTTACCGAGCTACGTCGTATTAATAACGACACGGCCGGTTGGATTTCGCTCGGCGGCACAAATATTAATTATCCATACGTGCACACCACGAATAACGATTTCTATCTGACGCACTCGTTCGACAAGAGTTACAACCAAGCTGGCTGGGTGTTCACGGATTTTCGCAACAAAAACGACGGCACCGACAAAAATCTAATTCTTTATGCGCACGGTCGCTACGACGGCACGATGTTTGGCACGCTCAAAAACATTATGTCTACCGACTGGCGCAATAATTCCGACAATTTCATCGTGCGCACCGCAAACGACCACGAGAATGCGCTTTGGCAAGTCTTTAGCGTTTATCGCATTCCGGTTACTACCGACTATATTCAAACGAGCTTCAATTCCGATTCAGAATATTTAAGCTGGCTGACGATGCTCAAAAACCGCAGCGTACAAGATTTTCACACTTCAGTGTCGGCGTCTGATCACATCTTGACACTCTCGACTTGCTATAACCACGTGCAACGCACCGTGCTGCACGCCAAACTAATTAAGCGCCGCGCGAAATAATTTCAATTTCCACCGACAGAGTTTTATGGTCAGACACGAGTTCGTCGTGGACGGTGAAATTTTGGGCAGAAACTTGGTCATTAATTAAAATATGGTCGCAAGCCACATCCTTCACAAATTTCAAATTCTGCAAAGTTGTACGGACGTGATTTCGCGGCGTGAGGTCGGTGAGAAAATCGAGCGTGTGCATCGCTGGCGATTCGGCCGTCACGTTCAGATCGCCGCACATCACCACTGGGCTATTTTCCTCGCGAATCCAATCCGCCACTTGCTGCATACAGCGCACGGTTTCTTGGTCGCCGATTGGGTTTGGTAGCCAGTAGCCATGATAATTCACGACTGTGAGGCCGTTTTCGAGGCGGACTTTTTGCGCAAAATAGGCATGGTCGTTGCCTTGCTCAAATACCATCGAATCGACATATTCGCCGTGGAGTAATTTAGTTTCGTCGCGCACAATCGGATAGCGGCTCAAAACTACGTTGCCTTGCTCCATCGTAACGCCGCCAAAAACCTTAACTCCCCAGTTGGAAACCTTAGCGCAATATTTTAGGCCGCTCGCCGCTTGAATTTGGCGAACCGACGTGGCGAAATACTCGAGTTCGGCCGGCTTTTCATCGCACCAAACCGCCTCCTGCATGCAAATAATATCGAAATCATTTTCGCGTAGAAAACGCTCAATGGCGCCTTTAATACGTCCAGTCCAGACATTCATTTGTAAAATCTTCATAGCTTTTATTGTACTACTTCCCGTTTATGCTTGACTTTTTTGCTAAAGTGTGCTATAATCAAAATATACCCTCGTTTCGAGGGCATATTTTGTCTTGTTTTGCTTATTTGACAACAATATTTACCAGATGCGTCTTTGGAATCGTAATAACTTTGACAACTTCCTTGCCATCGGTATAGGTCTTCACTTTTTCGTCGGCGAGCGCGAGCTCTTCCATCTTGGCGGCGTCTTTCGCGTCGTCGGCCGGCGCCATAATGCGGGCGCGGAGCTTGCCATTCACCTGAACGACCATTTCGACCTCTTCAGCGACGAGCAACTTCTCGTCCCATTTTGGCCAAATATCGTCGCTCTTTAGCTCTTCGAGCATCTCTGAAGCGAGATGTGGCGCGAATGGCTTCAAAAGTTTCGCGAGCGTCACGAGGTCATCATGATACGCGCCATTTTTATAAAGCTCATTTACGAATTCCATCAACGCCGCAACGGCAGTATTGAAGTTGTTGCGATGCATATCTTCGGTGACTTTTTTGGCGGTCTTATGGCGATAAACGACATTCGCATCCTTGTCGATAGCTTTTTTATCAAAGACGAGCGTCCAGCAGCGGTTCAAAAAGCGGTAAACGCCGCCGATTGCCTCGGTGCTCCAAGCGGCATCCATATTATATGGGCCAATAAAGAGCTCGTAGGTGCGAAGCGTGTCGGCGCCGTAGCCCTGGTTAATTACGTCGAGCGGATCAATTACATTACCCTTAGACTTCGACATCTTCTTGCCATCCGGCGCGTTGATGTAGCCGTTGTAAAGTAATTTCTTAATTGGCTCGCGGAAATTCAAATAGCCTTCATCAGCGAAGAATTTGCACCAAAAACGAACGTAAAGTAAGTGCGCTACAGCGTGGTCGCCGCCACAATAAATATCGGTTGGCGCCCAGAAGTTAACTTTCTTTTTGTTCCAGGCGGCTTTGTCATTGTGCGGATCAGTATAGCGCCAGAGATACCAGCTGGAACAAGCATAGCCGTCGAGCGTATCCGTCTCGCGGGTCATCTTTTCGCCATTAATAGTAACTTCCATGAACTCTTTGCTCTTGGCGAGCGCACTGCGGCCGGAAGAATCTGGTTTATAATCATCAATTTCTGGCAGCATAACCGGCAGCTGATCTTCTGGAATAGCGTGCGGGTTGCCATCTTTGTCGTAGGCAATCGGAATTGGGCAGCCCCAATAGCGCTGGCGAGAAATCAGCCAGTCGCGCATGCGGTAAGTGGTCTTTTCGCGACCGATGCCCTGTTTTTCGAGCCAATCGTTGATGACTTCGCGCACTTCGCTGGCCTGGCGACCAGTAAACGGACCAGAATTGATCATTTCGCCTTCGCCAGCATAGCACTTGGAATCATCCGTACTATCTTCTGGCTTTTCGATTACCTTCACGATCGGCAATTCAAACTTAGTGGCGAAATCGTAGTCACGCTCATCACAAGCTGGCACACCCATCACGGCGCCGGTGCCGTAGCCGCTTAAGACGTAGTCGGCTACCCAAACCGGAATTTCTTTACCGGTGGCCGGATTAATAACATAAGAGCCAGTGAAGACGCCGGTCTTTTCGCGGTTTTCCTGACGTTCGATTTCGGATTTCTTTAGCGCTTCTTTGCAGTATTTTTCAACCTTGGCGCGCGTATCGTCGGTGACTAAATCCGGAATCAAATCGTTTTCTGGCGCGAGCACCATAAAGGTGGAGCCAAACAGCGTATCTGGACGCGTGGTAAAGACAGTAATTTTACCGCCGCTGCCCGCAATTTGAAAATCTACCTCGGCGCCTTTGCTGCGACCGATCCAGTTTTTCTGCATAGTCTTGATCTTTTCTGGCCAGTCGAGCGAGTCAATTTCGTCGAGCAATTCATCGGCATAGGCAGTGATCTTGAAGAACCACTGTTTCATCTTTTTCTTTTCGACTTCGTGGCCACAGCGCCAGCAGCAGCCGTTTTCTACCTGCTCGTTGGCGAGCACGGTTTGATCTACCGGGCACCACCATTGGTAAGATTCTTTTTGGTAGGCGAGGCCTTTCTTGAAAAGTTGAAGGAAGCACCATTGAGTCCATTTATAATACGACGGGTCGGAAGTATTGATTTCGCGCGACCAGTCAATCGCATAGCCTAAGCGCTTGGCTTGCTTGCGGAAATTATCGATGTTGGTTTTTGTGACTTCTTGTGGCGAAATGCCAGTCTTAATAGCGTAATTCTCGGCTGGGAGACCGAAAGTATCGTAGCCGAACGGACGCAAAACGTTCATCTCTTGTTGCGTATAGAAACGCGCGAGACAGTCGACAATACTGAAATTGCGGACGTGGCCGACATGAAGACCGGCGCCAGATGGATATGGGAACATCTCGGCGAGGTACATTTTTGGCCGTTTATCGTTGTCTTTGGCGGCAAAAGGCTGCTCTTCTTCCCAGCGTTTTTGCCATTTTTCTTCGATTTTTAATGGCTCGTAGTGACTCATAATTACATATTTTACCCTAAATAACAGATAATGTAAAAAGCTTATGTTTTGTGGCACAGATAAGTTTTGATAGTGTATAATATAGTAATGGCGAAAGATAAAACTGCGAGTAAAAAATCCGCCAAGACCGCGAAGAAGGCCACTCGTTCTCGAGTGAAGAAAGCTTCGAAGTCTGGCATGAGTTTATATTCCAACTTAGCCTACAAACGCCGGGTAAAGACCGATGAGCGTGCCCGCAAAAAGGCAGAAGAGTTGGCAAAATTACCAAAGAATCCGGTTTTGCGCTTCTTTGCGCGTTTGCGTCCGGATCGTGTTTTGAAATGGTGGTTCTCGAAAGAGGGTCAGCTATTCTTTTTGAAATGCATTGCCGCAATCGTATTATTGATGATTATCGGTATCGGCGGTCTATTTCTATACTTTAAGAAGGATTTGGCCGAAATTGATCCAGAAGAGCTGGCTAGTCGCGTTCAAAATACTGTAAACACCTATCTCGACCGTAACGGCGAATTACTTTGGGAAGATCGTGGTTCGGGCGACTATCGCTTAGTCGTCGACGGTAGCGAAATTTCCACTTATATGCGCCAAGCGACGGTCGCAATCGAGGATAAGAATTTCTACAATCACCCAGGTGTTGACCTTTCCGCAATTTTCCGCGCCGCCTACGTGACTTTGATTAAGAAGGGCGCCGTTCAGGGTGGCTCTACGCTCACGCAACAGCTGATTAAGCAGGTTTATTTCTCCGATGAGGCCGCCAACCGCGACGCATCGGGCGTGCCGCGCAAGATTAAGGAAATTATTCTTGCTATCGAAGTCGAGAAAATGTACGACAAGGAGCAGATTATTACGCTTTACTTAAACGAGTCGCCATATGGCGGTCGTCGTAACGGCGTAGAATCGGCTGCGCAGACCTATTTTGGCAAGAGCGCCAAAGATCTCGATCTCGCCGAGTCGGCATTGCTTGCAGCTATTCCGAACAACCCAGCCGTCTTGAACCCATACAACACCGCTGGCAACGAAGCACTAGTTGCACGCCAGCACAAAGTGCTCGATTCGATGGTAGAAATGGGCTACATTACCGAGGCTGAAGCTAAAGAAGCTAAAGAAGTTGATATTATTGCTCAAATTAAACCAGAGCAAGATCAATACGTCGGCATGAAAGCGCCATGGTTTGTGCTCGAAGTTAAGTCGCAGCTCGAAGCAAAATTCGGCATTAAGACCATGCGCGAAGGCGGTTTTGTAATTACAACGACGCTCGACTTGCGTGCCCAAAAAATCGCCGAATCGGCCGTCGCTTCTGGTGCGCCACTCATGCGCTATAATGGCTCCGACAACGCTGCGCTCGTAAGTGTTGACGTCGAGACCTCACAGGTAATTTCGATGGTCGGCAGCGTAGACTGGAATAAACAAGGTTATGGCCAAGTCAACGCTACAACTTCTCTGCTTGAGCCAGCCTCCACGATTAAGCCTTTGCTTGACTACGGCCCACTCTTCATGGAACGTAGCGGCGTTAATTATGGCCCAGGTTCGATTCTAGCCGATGAAAATATTGATAAGATTTATTGCCGCGGTACGGTTGGTAGCTGCCGCGTACGCAACGCGTCGAACCGCTTCTATGGCAACGTAACGATTCGCCAAGCCTTAGCGAGCTCGCTAAACATTCCAGCCATTAAAGCCTTATATATCAACGGCATCGAAAACAGTTTGCCAATTGCACATGCGCTCGGCGATGTATCTTATTGTAATAATGGCGAGCAAGCCGGTCTCTCGATGGCAATCGGCGGCGGTTGTACAGTACGCCCAGTTGAACATGCGAATGCCTACGCGTCGCTTGCTCGCGGCGGCGTTTACAAAGACCTCGCTTACTGGCTTGAAATTAAAAACTCAAACGGCGACGTGATTGACGCTTGGACCGATTCCGAAGGTACACGTGCCATTGACGAGCAAGTCGCTTACATGCTCACGAGCATCCTTTCCGACACTAGCGCCCGTGGCGTGATGGGCGTAAATGGTCGCACGGCGGGCTATTACAGCGCCAAGACTTGGTATGCCGCGAAGACCGGTACGTCCGATAACGGCAAAGGTAAGGCAAAAGATGGTTGGATCGTCACTTATTCCACCGTACTAGCGACGGTAATTTGGAACGGCAACCACGATGGTCGCGCACTTACGAATGGTAACTATTCCGGCGTGAAGTTCACGATTGCCGCCAATTACATGGACCGTGTCCACTCCGAGGTATATGGCGCGGACGGCAAATGGAAGAGTGGCGACAAGATTAACGCGCCAGCCGGCATTCAGACGCTCACGATTAACGGCAAGACCGATATTTGGGGTAGCTGGATGACGAAGAGCAAATCCAACTATGGCACCGAAGAGTTTGTGTTCGACTCATACACTAAGAAGAAAGCCAGCGAATGTACGCCAGACGAAACTAAACAAAGCGTAAAGATTACCAAGATTATTGATCCGATGACGAATAATACGATTTATTCTGGCAACGGCTGGAATCCAGAAGAAGAAGACGACGTACATAAATGTACGGATGTTCGCCCGACTGCTACAATTGGTAGCACTCAAATAATCGAGACCGACGAAGAAGGCAATGCGACGGCTTGGAAGATTAGCGGCAGCGCTAGCTACGGCACTTATGAGCTATCTAGTTATACGATGTCGGTTGGTGGTACACAAATTTGTAGTGGCGGACTCAGCACTACTGGCGGCTCATTCTCTTGCAATACGACAATCGACCCAGCCAAGGGCATCTCGCTCCGCGTAGTTGATAAAGTCGGCTACGTAGGCACAGCGAAAAAATAGTAGTGCAATAAAAATCCCCCGGCGCGGGGGATTTTTTAATGCTTCTTAGGTTGGCGACCAATGGATTTGTGGCGCGGATTACGTTTCGGTTTTTGCTCGGAGAGTTTCGCAAACATCATTTTGCCGGAAGAAGTTTGCAAATAGCGCACGAATTCGATCTCGACGGGATGGTTTTTGCCAGCGAAACGCTCGGCTTCATCTACTACGACCATCGTGCCATCCGGCAAATAGGCCACGCCTTGGCGCGGATTGCTACCAACGCTAATAATCTTGACCGCGAGATGATCGCCCGGCAAATATTCACTGCGTAGCCCCTGCGCGAGGTCATTAATATTAATCGCATCAATCTTCTCCGTTGCGGCGACCTTAATAAGATTAAAATCATTCGTAAGGATGACGCCCTTGTATTCTTTGGCGAGTTCGATAAGACGCTCGTCGACTTTGGCGCGCTCGGTACTGTCTGGGAAGATGTCCACCTGCGCCAGTTCAACGCGCTCGAGCTCGTTGACAATATCGAGGCCGAAGCGGGCGCGGGCTCGTTTTTCGCTATCCGAGCCATCAGCGAGTAATTGCAATTCGCGGATGACTGAACGCGGTATTAAAACTTCATCGCCAAGGAAGCCAGCCTTCGCGACAGATAAGATGCGGCCATCCATTAAGGTCGACGTGTCCACAAATAATTTGCGGCGCGCTTTTTGGCCGACTCGAGCGGATTTTGTGCCGAAAGTTTTAACGGTAAGCGCCGTCGTTTCGAGCAAAATCGCCGATAATGTAATATAAATAAATAATTCCATAGTGCATATTATAACATTTTTCTTGCAAACATCAAAAAACGCCCCCAAGGGGGCGCTTTGAGATAGCCTAGCTTTCAGCTTCTTTGATAGCTTCTTTAAGAGCCGCGGTGCTCTTATTGAACTTTTCTTGCTCTTCAGAGGTCATCTTAAGACCGATACGACGAACGACGCCATTGCGGCCAACGACAGCCGGATAACCGTTATAGGTGCCAGACATTTCGTCGTAGCTACTGACTGGCAAGATGCGCATTTCGTCATTAAGAATACAGTTAGTAATCATCGCGACGCAGCTGCCGATACCATAGTAGGTAGCCCCCTTCTTTTCAATGATAGTATAAGCCTCTTTGCGGGCATAATCTTCGATTTCTTCGAGCTCTTCCTTCTTGATGAGGTCAGTAATTGGCTGTGCGCCAACATAAGCCGTGCTCCAGAGTGCAAATTCCGTATCGCCGTGCTCGCCTACTTGGTAAGCATGAATATTCTTTGGGTGGACATGGAGACGCTGACTGAGACGGAAGCGAAGGCGTGAGCTATCAAGCACCGTGCCAGAACCAATCACACGCTCGGCTGGTAAGCCAGAGTAACGCCAGGTTAGATAAGTAAGTACGTCCATCGGGTTGCTAACAATGAGGAAGATGCCATTGAAGCCGGAGGCCATAATTTGGCCAATCATATCCTTGAAAATCGCAGCATTCTTCTTGAGGAGATCCATGCGAGTTTCGCCTGGTTTTTGCGGAACGCCCGCAGTAATAACGATGAGGTCGCAATCGCCCGCATCAGCATAAGAGCCGCTGCGAATCTTGAGGTAGCTTGGCGACACCGCAAGTGCATCACGGAGATCAATCGCCTCGCCCTCGGCGTCTTCAGTGTTGATGTCGACGAGAATTAATTCATTTACATTAGTACGTTGATGGACCAAAGCATAGCCGTAGCTCATACCTACGTTGCCGGTGCCAACAATCATAACTTTATTTGCCATTGTTTGATGCCCTTTTCTAGACTATTATCTGTATATATTTTAGCATAAGCAGATTTTTAGACAAGGATAAAGCGAGAGCCGTCGCGTTGAATGAGCTGACCAATCTCCAGAAAAGTCAACGCGTTATTGACAGCGATTAAACCCCATTCGAGATATTTCGCCATCTCGTCGGGAGTGTCAATGCCGGCTTTCACGCAAGCGATAATTTTGCGCTGCTCGGGTGTACAGTTGCGGTATTTTTCGAGATTTTTGGCCCGCGCGCTTGTTGTCTCGGCTTTTAGATGCAGACCGATTAATAAATCATCGAGATCCGTACAAATGAGACAACCATTTTTAATAAGCTCGTGACAGCCAGCCGACATTGGACGCGAAATGTCGCCCGGCACTACATAAACAGATTTACCTTGATCGACAGCGCGCTCGGCGGTGTAGTTCGTGCCAGAATGAATAGAAGCCTCAACGATTAAAATAATATCCGCCAGTCCAGCTACAATGCGATTACGATAAAGAAAACTCTCGCGAAAAATCGGCGTAGCCGGAGCGGATTCCGATACGATAGCGCCACGCTCCAAAATGTACTCCGCTAGCCCAAGATTACTGCGCGGATAAACCTGGTCAATTGGCGTGCCAAGCACCGCAATTGTAACACCGCCCGCGTCGAGACAACCGCGATGTGCACAGGTATCGATACCATAAGCTAGGCCGCTCACGATTACTACGCCGCGCTTAGCGAGCTGGTAAGCGAAATTATAGGCGATATTTTCGCCATATTTCGTACAGCGCCGCGCCCCAACAATCGCGGCAGTCTTTGGCCGCGGACGTGAGCGCGGTAACTCGCCGCGCGCGTATAAAAAAGCCGGCGGATCAAGCCAATCGGGGTAATCTTTGAAATGTTCTAAATATGGGTGGCTTAAATCTACTTTTTGATAATCCATGCCACCCATCTAAACCGTCAATACGTTACCAAACAAGCATAAGTCCAATCAAAATGCGTCACCTTCCAGTGACGCATCCATATGTTTATTATATCACACTTGGCCTAAAAAGTCAAGCATAAGTGCCTATTCATCCCTGCGCATTGGCGGGAACGGCACACCTTCGCGCGCAGAAACACCTTCGAAAAGCCAGAAATTGCGCTCAGAATTACCCCAACCACAAGTTGGCGGCATACCATATTCGAGCATCTCAACGAAGTCCATATCAAGCATCTGCGCTTCATCATCGCCCGCGTCGCGCATAGCCTGCTGTTCTTGGAAACGCTCAAGCTGATCGAGCGGATCATTCAACTCCGAATAACCATTACCCATTTCGGTGCCAAAAATCACCGGGTGGAAACGTTCGGTAACGCGCGGGTCAGCCTCGTGCTTTTTGGCGAGTGGCGAAAGCTCGACTGGCTCGTGAATGAGCCAGAACGGACCGGCGGATTCCTTGCGAATAATCTTCCAAAGATAATCGAGCAGACGACCAGCACCCATCGAATCGTCGTATTTAACTTTATTCGCGCGCAAAATGGCTTTGATTTTTTCGAGGTCCGGATTAAAGACGTCAATATCGAATTTCTCTTTGATGATATCGGCGTAAGTAATGCGTGACCACTTGCAGTCGAGGTCGACTTTCATGCCTTCATGCTCAAACTGGAGCGTACCCCAAGTTTCTTTGCAAACGTACTTAATCATTTCTTCGTAGAGGTCCATGCCGTCTTCATAATCTTGATAAGCGGCATAAGATTCCATCGCGATATGTTCCGGCAGATGCTCTTCGTCCATGCCCTCGTTGCGGAAGCGTACGCCAATATCATACACGCGCTCATAGCCGCCACCGATTAAACGTTTGAGCGGAAGCTCGTGCGAGATGCGCAAGTAGAAATCTTGATCAAGCGCATCCATATGCGTCACGAATGGGTTCGCATCGGCACCACCAGTTGTCGTCTCGAGCACTGGAATATTAATCTCAACAAAACCATGATTGTTCAAGAACTCGCGCGTAGCAGTCCAGAATTTTGAGCGGCGAATGAAGCGCTCGCGCACCTCTGGGTTAACCGCCATGTCGACATAGCGACGACGTAGACGCTCTTCCTTGTTTGTAAAGCCATCGCGACCCGGAAGTGGGCGCAAAGCTTTCGTGAGTAAGCGCGGCATATCGCAGAAAACCGAAATTTCGTCAGTCTTGGTGCGGCCGACTTTACCGGTGGCTTCAAGAAAATCGCCAGTATCAAGTTTTTTAGTAAATTTCGCTGCATCGTCTTTCAGAAAAATCTGAATCGAACCAGAATCGTCCGCAATAACTACGAAAGCGAGCTTACCAAAGCTACGGATGCTCGCAATTCGGCCGGCAACACAAACGTCTTTGTCAGCATACTTGTCGTAACTCTTAAGGATATCACCAATTTTGGTATTACGGTTAGAATGTGCAGGGTACGGATTAATTCCCTCCGCCCGGAGTTCGTTTAGTTTGCGAATTCTTTCATCGCGAAAATCTTTAAGAGTTGCCATAAATATAATAATAACATCATATCTCCTATCTGTCGAGCGCACAAAAACTGGGCCGTTAAGGCCCAGTTCAGTAGCTTTACCAGGAGGAGCCGCCTCCGCCGCCGCCTCCGCCACC